>DGYMI06202__coassemble_1201_pt1 | contig 19406 bp, 14 predicted proteins | sample DGYMI06202__metabat2_high_PE_017 | metagenome-assembled genome bin DGYMI06202
GCGGTCCAGGCGCGGGATCACGAACGGCGCCGTGCGCTGGTAGACATCCAGGTGCCCGACGAACGGGGCGATCTTCGGGACGATCTGAATCGCCGAGGCGCCCGTGCCGATCACCGCCACGCGCTTTCCGCGCAGGTCCGCATCGTGGTCCCACCGCGCGGAGTGGAAGATATTGCCCTCGAATTCCCCGATGCCCTCGATGTCCGGCAGGCGCGGCTCGCACAACGCGCCGACGCCGAGCACCAGTTCGCGCACCGACCACGTGGTGGTCTCCGGGGCGGTGCCATGGGTTCCAGTGGCCCCATCAGGTCCGGCGGCACCGTTTGATCCGGTGGCACCGTTCGCTCCGGTGGCACCGGCAGCGTCGGCGGCGTCGGAAGCCCCGGCGGCACCGGCGGCGGAGCCCTTCCCGAAGACCTTGTCCACGTTCTCCCCGGACGTCGCCACCCCGGTGACGGCGTCACCGGCGTCGACCTGATGCGGAAGCTGGCGCGTGGTCACCAGCCAGCGGCCCGCGGCATCGTCCCAGCGGGCATCGACCATCTCCGTGCGGAAATCGATGTGCGGGTACAGGCCCTCCTCCACCGCGACGCTGCGCTGGTAGTCGGCGATCTCCGGCTGCGTGCCGAAGCTGCGCGACCAGTCGAAGTCCTGCGCGAACGACAGGGAGTACAGGTGGCTGGGCACGTCGCACGCCGCACCCGGGTAGGTGTTGTCGCGCCAGGTCCCGCCGACCTCGTGGCCGCGGTCGATGATCCGGAAATCCTCGATGCCCTCGCGCAGCAGGTTGGTTCCGGTGGCGAGGCCGGAGAAGCCCGCGCCGATGATCAGGATGTCGGTTTCCTTCGCGGAATGGTTCATGGCCCGAACGATAGCCCCCGTCGAGCGGCGGTGGGGGCGTTTTCCGCGACCGGTTGCCAAATGCCCCGAATGCGGAAACGGCCCCCGCGAAGACAGGGGCCGAATGCGGTGACCGCCCCGCCCGGCAGGTGTCGGCAGGAGGAGGCCGAGGCGGCGGCGGTCCCGCGCGGGAGGCCGGGGCGGCGGGTCCCTCCCTATTCCTCCTCGAGCAGGTTGGTCACCAGCTCCGCGATGCGCGACCGCTCCGACCGCTGCAGCGTCACATGGCCGAAAAGATCGTTGCCCTTGAGCTTCTCGATGATCGCCGCCACGCCGTCGTGGCGCCCGACCCGCAGATTGTCCCGCTGCGCGACGTCATGGGTGAGCACCACCCGCGAGTTCGCCCCCAGGCGCGACAGCACCGTGAGCAGCACGTTGCGCTCCAGCGACTGCGCCTCGTCGACGATGACGTAGCTGTCGTGCAGGCTGCGTCCGCGGATGTGCGTCAACGGCAGCACCTCCAGCATCCCGCGCGCCTGGATCTCCTCCATGACGTTAGGGCTGACCAGTCCCTCCAACGTGTCGTACACCGCCTGCGCCCACGGGTTCATCTTCTCGCTCTCCGACCCGGGCAAGTACCCCAGGTTCTGGCCGCCGACGGCGTAGAGCGGGCGGAAGACCACGATCTTGCGGTGCCTGCCATGCTCCATCACCGCCTCCAGGCCGGCGCACAACGCCAGCGCGGACTTCCCGGTGCCGGCGCGCCCGCCCAGCGAGACGATGCCCACCTCGTCGTCGAGAAGCAGATCCAGCGCGATGCGCTGCTCCGCCGAACGGCCCCGCAGACCGAAGGCCTCCAGGTCGCCGCGCACCAGCCGCACACCGCCACCCGGCAGAATTCGGCCCAGCGCCGACTGCGTGCCTGCGGTCAGCTGCACCCCGCAATGCACCGGCAGCTCCCGGGCGGGCACGCCGTCGGCGGTGGCGGCGTCGTCGCGAAGCTGCACGAAGCCATTGCGGAACAGCGCGTCGATGTCCTCCGACGCCGCGCCCACCTCCGCCAGCCCCGTGTAACCGCTGACCACCACATCCTGCGCGTGGTACTCGTCGGCGGGCAGCCCCACCGCACCGGCCTTCACGCGCAGCGGAATGTCCTTGGTCACCAGCACCGTGTCGTGGCCCTCCGCCCGGAAGTTCAGGGCACAGGCCAGGATGCGGTGATCGTTGGCGTCATTGCGAAAACCCGCCGGCAGCACCGACGGGTCCGTGTGATTCAGCTCGACCTGCAGGGTGCCGCCGTCTTCGTTGGCGGGCACCGGCAGGTCCAGGCGTTCGTGCCGGTGGCGCAGATCCTCCAGCTGGCGCAGCGCCGTGCGGGCGAACCAACCCAGTTCGGGGTGGTGCCGCTTGGCCTCCAGCTCGTTGATCACCACCAGCGGCAGCACAACGGAGTGCTCGGCGAATTTCCGCAGCGCATGCGGGTCGGACAGCAGCACCGACGTGTCCAGCACGTAGGTGCGCAATGCGGTGTCCCGGCGCCGGTGGTCGGCGGTCCCGTCGGAGGGCCGGGCTGAAGCGATGGTGCCGCCGCGCGTCGTCGCGCCCGCGTCCACCACCTCCCCATCCCGGATCAGAGGGGTTCGGTCAGTGGTCGCGGTCGTGGTACGCAACGTGGCTCCTGTTCCGTCCGGCAGCTTCCCCCTGCCGGACGAGCGCCAGGGTAAGGACGCGAGGTGGAAATCACATTGGTGGAAGATGAACAGCGCGTTAACTATCCGGCGCCCGGTCGTTTGCCCAGCACAGGTGCTTTACGACGCTTCGACCGCCGTCACCTCCGAATGTCGCCGGGGGCACTCGGAAGCGGGTAATTTGGCCCCCATGACACATTCCACCCCGAGCCCCGGTCGTCGCGAGAGCCTTCAAGCCCGACTCGAAGTCGCGGTCGGGCGCGGGGAAATGACCATCGACGAGTACGACTCCCTGTGCGGTCGGGTGTGGGACGCCGGCCACGATGATGATTCGACGGAACTCGACGCCGTCGCCGGCCGCCTCGAACGCCTCGAGTCTGCCCGGGCGCCCGAAACGGGGCGCTCCCCGTCGCCGGGGCCACCGGCCCAGTCCGCGAACCCCTACCGCAACCCCGACCCGTACCGGCCGCGTCCGGCCGACGGGGCCGCGCCGGGAAAGGAACTGGTGGGGCCCACCCCGGATGATGACCGGCAGTCCGGCACGCCGGCGATCTTCTCCGACAAGACGTTCACCGGGCGGTGGGCACCGCAGGCGACGACGACGTGGTGGGGCATTTTTGGCGACGTGAAACTCGATCTGCGGGAGGCCAACTGGCCTGCGGCCCGAATCGAGTTGGATTTCCAGTCCGCTTTCTCCGACGCGACCGTCATCGTCCCGCCGGGCACCATCGTCGTCGATCGCACGACCTCGATTCTGGGGGAGGTGAGCATCAAGACGTCGTCGACCGCCCCGGCGAACGGCCTGACCGTGATTCTCGACGGCGTTCTCGTGTTCGGCGACATCAAGGTCAGGGATCGCTGAGCCGCCACCGGCGGCAGGGCCCCGAGCCAGAGGCCGGATGACTCAGTTGGGGACCTGGAGCGCCTCCAGCATCGACAGGTACGTGTTCATGGTCTCCTCGAACTCGAAGGATCCGGCATCGAGCTCCGCACCGATGATGCGCGCCGTTGCGACGCCGAACAAGGAGTGAACGATGATGCGCGCCGGCGTCCGCACATTCGGAGCCCACCGGAAGCCACCGCGTTCCGCGCAGCGCTCGAGTTGAAACTCCGTCCCCTCGATGAACGCCTCGAAGTACCGGAGCGCCGCCATTCCCTGATCTCCCTCCTGCTTTACACGCGAGGAGAAAATGACAAGTTCATTGAGGATGTACACATGTTCCCACTCGTCCACCAGAAGCTTCAGGACGGCACGGAGAAAGTCCGAGACGGTGTCGACATTCTCCTCTTCGAATTTCCCCAGGAGCATGGAAACGGTCTCACCGTACATCAAATCGAGGAGTTCGCCCTTGCCGGAGAAGCAATAATGGAAAACACCCAAGTGAGCGTTGGCGCGGGCGCACACGCGCCTGGTGGTGACGGCGGCCACCCCCTCTTTCAGGGCGATATCGAGCGCCGCCCGAACCAGGCTCGCCCGCCTTTCGATGGCCGGGACACGCGACGTCAATTCAGCTCCCAATCCGGCCCGCCTCCCTCATTCGCAACGAAGGAAGGGGCCCATTACGCGCACTCATCTTCGAAACCGCAAATCAGCCTCAAGCGCACCGATTCGCCCTCATATCTCACGGACATACTACGCAATCAACAATAATCCCGCACCAATTGCCGTCAAAGTCAACCACATCCGAAACCCCACCCCGAAGCGCGACAATAAATTGCCCGCCCCAATCAACAATGGCCGCTCCCCACCGAACCATCCATGCGGCGGCCGGCCGGACACGAAAAAGGCGGGCCCGGGAAAATCTTCCCGGGCCCGCCTCGTGCGGCTCCTCCAGCTGGACTCGAACCAGCAACCCTTCGATTAACAGTCGAATGCTCTGCCATTGAGCTATGGAGGAATATCCGAAGCACGTCCCCGTGCGACGGATCATTACTCTACCCAGAACCGATATGGACGCCAAATCACCAGGTCATCCCACAAATCGACACAGTGTCCGCCTGGCTCCGGACGCCCACCCCATGGCCCGGAATCGCAGGCCTGACGACCCCACCCGGGACGTCGCCAAGCACGGGGCGAAGCCGGCTCGAAAGCAGGGGGCGAAGCACGGGGCCAAGCACGGGGCGAAGCCCATCCGGCGGCTTTGCTAACCTGACCCCCGACACGGGGTGCCCGGCAGGATCCGGGCTGAGATCACACCCGCCGAACTTGATCCGGTTGATGCCGGCGGAAGGATGTTGCCATGGGCACCGCCCACGTTCCTGCATACTCGCAGTTCCCCCAGGACTGGACCGGAGGCTGCGTCACATGCGGCGCCGGCCGGGACGGGCGAATCCCGCGGGTGCTGTCCATCGCCGGCACCGACCCCACCGGCGGCGCCGGACTGCAGGCCGACCTGAAGGCGTTCTCCGCGCACGGCGCCTACGGCATGGGCGTGGTCACCGCACTGGTCAGCCAGAACACTCGGGGCGTCCGTGACGTCCACGTGCCGCCCGTGGAATTCCTCCGCTCGCAGTTGGACGCGGTTTCCGACGACGTCGCCATCGACGCGATCAAGATCGGCATGCTTTTCGACGCTCCGATCATCGCCGAAGTCACCGATTGGCTCGAGGGACTGCGCAGCGGTAACACGGCCGCAGCGGATGCGGCCGGGGACGCGGCGGCCGGAATCGCCGCCCAGGATGCGCCCACCGCCGACGACGAGTTCCTCGACGGCACGCCCTCCCCCATCGTCGTGCTCGACCCGGTGATGGTGGCCACCTCCGGCGACCGGCTGCTCAAGGAGGAGGCCGAGGACGCGCTGCGCGGGCTGCTGCGCCACGTCGACCTGGTCACCCCCAACATCCCGGAGTTGGCCGTGCTCGCGGGCACCGCCCCGGCCACGATCCCCGGCGAGGCCCTGGACCAGGCGCGCATCGTCGCCGCCGAATACGACGTGCTGGTGCTGGCAAAGGGCGGGCACCTCATCGAGGGCGAAGTCATCGACGCCCTCGTGCGCCCCGACGGATCGGCCGAACGGTTCACCGGCCCTCGCGTGGGCACCCGCAACACCCACGGCACCGGCTGCTCGCTTTCGGCCGCGATCGCCGCCCTGTGGCCGCGCACCGGCGACCCCGTGCGGTCGGTCGGGGTGGCCAAGGCATGGATGACCTCCGCGCTGCGCCACGCCGACGAGCTCGAAGTCGGTGAAGGCAACGGCCCCGTCCACCACTTCGCCCAGCTGTGGGAGCGCGGCCTGGCGCCCGACGCCGCGACCATCGCCGATCAGTGGTGGGAGTCCATCGCAGATCTGCGCGACGCCATCGACGACCTGGACTTCATCAAGGGCCTCGGCTCGGGTTCGCTGCCGGAGGAAGCGTTCCGCGACTACCTCGCTCAGGACGCGCTGTACCTCAACGGCTACGCCCGGGCACTGGCCGCGGCCTCCGCGCTCGCGCCGACGCAGGAGGAGCAGATGTTCTGGTCCTACGCCGCCCACGGAGCCATCGCCGGGGAGATGGAGCTGCACCGCGGCTTCCTCGGCGACGACGCAGGCAGCGTCGATGAGGGTGCCGTGGAGGCGTCACCGGTCACCCGCGCCTACGTCGACCACCTCGTGGCCACCGCCGCCCGCGGCTCCTACGGCGAACTGATCGCCGCCGTGCTCCCGTGCTTCTGGCTCTACCGCGACATCGGCCACCGCCTGGTCGCCCGCAACCACGGTTCCCATCCGTACTCCCGCTGGCTGGACACCTACGCCGACGAATCCTTCGACGAGGACACCAACCGCGCCATCGACATCTGCTCGACCTACGCCACCACGGCGACGACGACCGAGCGCGCCGCCATGGACCGTGCGTTCCGACTGTCTTCGTGGCACGAGGTGGAGTTCTTCGCCGCACCCATGCGCGGCTGACGGGGAGCGCCGGGCCACGCGATGCCGACCCGCCGTGCGGGTGACGCAGTTTCGGGCAGACCGGGCCACGCGGCTGACGCGGCCCGCGGATCTCTCTAGGCTGGTGTGCATGACGGACACCGACGACACCCCGACCACCTCCCGCCCCGCCGATGCGGGCGCCTCTGCGCCGGCGGACGCCCACCGCACCGTCCGCGGCATCATCGCCCGCGGCAAGGGCGAGCCGGTGGAGATGACCGACATCGTCATCCCCGCACCCGGCGCCAACGACGTCATCGTGGACATCCAGGCCTGCGGCGTCTGCCACACGGACCTCGCGTACCGCGACGGCGACATCAACGACGACTACCCGTTCCTCCTCGGCCACGAAGCCGCCGGCGTCGTCTCCGAAATCGGCGAGGACGTCACCCACGTCGAGGTCGGCGACTTCGTCGTGCTCAACTGGCGCGCGGTGTGCGGCGAGTGCCGCGCATGCAAGAAGGGCGAGCCGAAGTACTGCTTCGCCACGCACAACGCCTCCAAGCCCATGACGCTCACCGACGGCACCGAGCTGACGCCGGCGCTGGGCATCGGCGCATTCTCCGACGCGACGCTGGTCCACGAGGGCCAGTGCACCAAGGTCGACCCGGAGGCCGATCCGGCCGTCGCGGGCCTCCTCGGCTGCGGCGTCATGGCCGGCATCGGCGCGGCGATCAACACCGGCGACGTCAAGCGCGGCGAGACCGTGGCCGTCATCGGCTGCGGCGGCGTCGGCACCGCCGCCATCGCCGGCGCGAAGCTGGCTGGCGCGACGACGATCATCGCCGTCGACATCTCCGACGACAAGCTCGCCACCGCCCGCGAATTCGGCGCCACCGAGACCATCAATTCGAAGGACCTCGCCGCCGACGCCCCCGGCGCCACCGGCGAGGACGATCCCGTCGTCAAGCGCATCCACGAACTGACCGGCGGCTTCGGCGCAGACGTCGTCATCGACGCCGTCGGCCGCCCCGAGACCTACGTCCAGGCCTTCTACGCCCGCGACCTCGCCGGCCGCGTGGTGCTCGTCGGAGTACCGTCGCCGACGATGAAGCTGGACCTCCCGCTTCTCGACGTCTTCGGCCGCGGCGGCTCCCTGAAGTCCAGCTGGTACGGCGACTGCCTGCCCGAGCGAGACTTCCCCATGCTCGTCGACCTCTCGCTCAACGGCCGCCTGCCCCTGGGCGACTTCGTCACCGAGCGCATCGGCCTCGGCGACGTCGAGGAGGCCTTCGACACGATGAAGGCCGGCAAAGTGCTGCGCTCCGTCGTAACGCTGTAGCCGCCGCGCTGCTGCCCCGGGCGCTTTCCGGGGAGCGCCTTCGCTTTACGACGCCCGCCGACCCCGGGTCGGCGAGCGCACCACTTGCACGTCCTTTCATCATCCGCCCCCTTCAATCACGGGAGAGAGCAACCATGAGCTCCGATTCGCACGACGCCGCCGGCCGCATCCGCAAGCAGGGCGACCTGATCATCGACCACGTGGTCACGTCCGGCACGTTCGCCCTCGACGGCGGTGAATGGGACGTCGACAACAACATCTGGGTCTTCGGCGACGAGAACGAAGTCATCGTCGTCGACGCGGCGCACTCGGCCGCCCCGATCATCGACGCCGTCGCCGGCCGCCGCGTGAAGGCCATCGTGTGCACCCACGCGCACAACGACCACATCACCGTCGCCCCGGAGCTGTCGGAGAAGCTCGACGCACCGATCCTCGTCCACCCCGGCGACCAGATGCTGTGGGAGCAGACGTGGGGAGATCTCGGCCACGACACCCTGAAGCACGGCCAGAAGATCGAGGTCGCGGGCACGGAGGTCGTGGTGGTCAACACCCCGGGCCACTCGCCCGGCTCCTGCTGCCTCTACGTGCCCGAGGCCGGTGAACTGTTCTCCGGCGACACCCTGTTCTCGGGCGGGCCCGGCGCGACGGGCCGGTCGTACTCGGACTTCGACACCATCATCGATTCCATCCGCGACAACCTGCTGACGCTGCCGGAGGAAACGATCGTGCGCACCGGCCACGGTGACCACACCACCATCGGCCGTGAGGCTCCGCACCTGGAGGAATGGATCCGCAGAGGGCACTGACCCGCTGTTGCTTTACGACGGCCACCGATCGGCTCGAACCCTGATCGGCGGACGGCCGCCGTGCCGCGAGCCCCGGGGAGAGTGCCCCGGTTCTCCCGGCCCTCTATCCACCTGCGCCTTCATGCCCCCGGCGTTTTTAATCCAACTGCCCCCTCATGCCACCGGCCCCTTAGTCCACCTGCACCTTGAGCGCCTCCGCCAGCAGTTCCCGGCGGTAGTCCTCGAGGGCGAGCAGGTCGGCGAACAGCTGCCGGTACCCGGCCTCGTCATCGGAGGGCCGCATGCGCGCGAGCATCGACTTGACCTGCGCCACCTGCCCGCCGACCCACACTTCCTGCAGGCGAGCCAACACCGACGACGAGTAGGCGCGCAACATCTCCGGATCGACGCGGATCTCCTCCACACCCAGCTCGGTGACCAGAGCGCGGCCCACGGCATCGTCGATCTTCCCCAGCAGCGCGGTCACCCATTCGGCCCCGCCGCTTTGCGACGCCACCCCGCCCGCTTCCTGGGTGGCGTCGAAAAGCGCCCGATACGTCGGATGCGAAAACGTATCCGGCGACAACGCGTCGAACACCGGCCCGGTGATGACGGGCTCCTGGATCGCGAGCTTCATCGCCTCGCGCTGGACGTGCAGCTCCGGGTCCCGGGCATCGGGGTACGGCAACATCGGCCGCGCGGGCGCCCCGCCCGGCGCGCGGCCACCGGAACCACCGGCACCATTCGCACCACCGGCGCCACCGGCGCCACCGCCGAAGCCGGGCGACCCCGGCCCGGCCGCGTCGTCCTCGTCGCGCTTGCGGATCGGCCGTCGGCGGGGACCGTCGTCCTGCGACGGATTACGGGCCTCGTCGCGCACGCGACGGACGAATTCGGCCTCGTCGTTCCAGCCGACCCAGCCGGCGACCTCGCGGGCGTACTCGTCGCGCAGCGCGGTGTCGCGGATCTTGCCCAGCACCGGCACCACGCGCCGCAGGCCCTCGACGCGGCCGTTGGGCGTGGTCATGTCGTAATCGGACAACAGGGTCCTCAGCACGAACTCCACCAGTGGTGTGCGCTGGGCCACCAGATCCCGCACCGACGCATCGCCCTTTTCCAGGCGCAGGTCGCACGGGTCCATGCCATCGGGGGCGACGGCGACGTAACTCTGGCCGGTGAACTGCTGCTCCCCCTCGAACGCGCGCATGGCCGCCTTCTGCCCGGCCTCGTCGCCGTCGAAGGTGTAGATCAGCTCGCCGCGGAAGAAACTGTCGTCGAGCATCAGCCGCCGCAGCATCTGCAGGTGCTCCTCGCCGAAGGCGGTGCCGCACGCCGCGACGGCGGTGGTCACGCCGGCGGCGTGCATGGCCATGACGTCGGTGTAGCCCTCGACGATGACCGCGCGGTGGCCCTCCGCAATCGACTTCTTCGCATGATCCAGGCCGAACAGCACCTTCGACTTCTTGTAGAGCATCGTCTCGGGCGTGTTCATGTACTTGCCCAGGTTGTCGTCGTCGAAAAGCTTCCTCGCACCGAAACCGATGACGTCGCCGCTGATGTTGCGGATCGGCCACAGCAGCCGCCGGTGGAATCGGTCCATCGGCCCCTTGCGCCCCATCCGCGCCAGGCCCGCCTTCTCCAGCTCGTCGAAGGAAAAGCCCAGCCGCTGCAGGTGCTTGGTCAACGTGTCCCAACCGGCCGGCGCATACCCGCAGCCGAACTGCTTGGCCTGCTCCATGGTGAACCCGCGGTCGGTGAGGAACGTCCGCGCCGTCTCCGCATCGGGCTTGCCCAGCTGCATGGCATAGAACTTCTGCGCCTCACGGTTGGCGGCGATGAGCCGCTGGCGCGTGCCCGGCTCCTCCCGCCGGCCGGTGCCGCCGCCCTCGTAATTGATGCGGTAACCGATCTTCTCGGCGCACGCCTCCACGGCCTCGGGGAACGTCAGGTGCTCCATCTCCATGAGGAAGCTGAAGACGTCCCCGCCCTTGCCCGTCGAAAAGCAGTGGTAGTAACCGTGATTGGGCCGCACGTGGAAGCTGGGCGTGCGCTCGTCCTTGAACGGCGACAGCCCCTTCATCGAATCCGCGCCACCCGGCTTGAGCTGGACGTACTCCGCGACGATCTCCTCGATCGGCGTACGTTCGCGGATCGCCGCGATGTCGCTGTCGGGGATGCGTCCTCTTGCCATGGCACCACCTTAGCCGCGCGCCCTCCGTGCCACCTGGGCGGGCGGGCCACTCCACGGGGCCGGCAGGGCGCGCGATCCAGCCGGGCGGGCCGTGGCACCGATTGCTTTGCGACGCCGCCGCACATGCGAAACTGACCGGGACACCGAAATCGGACGGAAACTACTAGGAAAAGGACGAACGGGCGGGAATGGACGGGAAGAAGGGCAAGGGGATCCTCGCGGCGGGCGGCGCCCTCGTGCTGGCGCTCGCCGGCGCGTGGCTGGGCATCGACCTCGGGGGCGATGGCGGCGCCGGGGGTGCCGGCGGCGATGGCAACGGCAGCGGCGGCAATAGTGGAGACAATGGCGGCAACGCCACCGCGACGGCCACCGACGCACGGCCCACGGCGAACCGGGACGGCGGTGAGCCCGGCGATCACCGCGATGGTGGCGAAACCTCCGTCGGCGAGGGCACGTGCCCCGTCGACACCCTGCCGCCGCAGGCCGACGACGTCATCGACCGGATCCTCACCGACCAGGACCACCTGTACTCCGCCCACGACGGCAAGCACTTCGGCAACTACGAAGGCATCCTGCCGAAGCAGCGCGGCAGCTACTACCGCGAATACACCGTGGAAACCCCCGGTCTCGACCACCGCGGCGCCCGGCGCATCGTCGTCGGCGGCGGCACCGAGGAAGACCCGGACGTCTGGTACTACACCGACGACCACTACGAGTCCTTCTGCGCGATCCCCGACGCCGAGGACTAATATCCGGGAAATGGAGTCCACCACCGCGCACCCCAGCCTGACCACGCCCAAGCCCCTGGCATGGCTGTACGCCATCGGAGCCTTCATCGGTCTGATCGCGTCGATGACGCTGACCGTCGAAAAGTTCGAGCTGGCCGAGGATTCGTCCTACGTCCCGTCCTGCACGTTCGGGGAGTCCTTCACCTGCGGCTCGGTGATGATCAGCGAGCAGGCCGCCGCCTTCGGCATCCCCAACCCACTGCTGGGCATTTCCGGTTTCTCGGTGGTCATGGCCATCGGCGTGCTCATGCTCACCGGCGCGGCTCTGCCGCGCTGGTTCCGCACGGCCTTCGTCATCGGCCTCGGGCTCGCTTCCATCTTTTGCCTGTGGCTGGCCTACCACGCGGTGTACAGCATCCACGCCCTGTGCATCTACTGCATGGTCGTGTGGGCCGTGACCATCACCATGTTCTGGTTCGCGTTCCTGCGTTTCATGGGAGACGCCGCCGACCGCTCCCCCGGCTCCGGCCTGGCTCGGGTGCACGCGACGCTGAACATGCTGCGGTTCCCGATCCTCATCGCGGTCGTGGTCTTGATCGCCGCGCTGATCATCATCGAGTTCGGGTTCTTCTTCTAGACCGGCACCCACTCGCCCGGCCCGTGAAACGGCCCGCCCCCGCGCGGCCACTACCCCCAGGCGGCCACCAGCGACGGGCGGCCACTACCCCCAAGCCGCCGATACACCCGCGATCTGCCGGTCGAGCCGCTCCACCCGCGACTCCGTCATCGACGCGATCTGATCGACGATGACCCGCAGCCTCGCGGCATCCGACTCCGCCTGGTCGTACATCCAGCGGTACACCGGATCCAGGGCCCCGGGCGCGCCCTCCTTCAAGTATTCGGCGACGCGGAACAGCCGGTCGCGCTCCCGATCCTGCCGGCGGATGTGGCGGGGCAGGTCCATGACGTAGAGCACGGCGATGGTCTTCAGCATTGTCACCTCCGCCAAGATCCCCGCAGGCACGGCCAGATCCGCCTCATAGCGCCCCAGGGCCCGGTCGATGGGCTGCTTCGGGCCGAAGATCCCTTCGGCGTCGCTTGACGACGCCCACGCGGCCCGCGCAGCGCTCCTGGTACCTGCGACCGACGCGGTGACGAAACGGCCGACCAGCTCCGACGTCATCCGTTTCAGCGCCACCATGGACTGCAGCGAACCGTCGTAGGACGCCGCGGCGGAGACCACGGGCAAGCTGGCCAGGCGTCCGGCGGCCTCCACCAGCTCCGCCGGATCGCCGCCGAACGCCAGGGCACCCTTGTCCGCCAGCGCCGCCAACTCCACGGTGTCCCACAGCACGCCGAGGTCGATGCGACCGGAGACGATGCCGTCCTCAACGTCGTGGACGGAATAGGCGACGTCGTCGGACCAGTCCATGATCTGCGCCTCGAGGCACTGCCGCCCATACGGGGCGCCCGCCCGGATCCAGTCGAGGATCGGGGCGTCTTCCTGGTACGCGCCGTACTTCGTCCGCTTCGTGCCATCCGGCGCAATCGGGGTCCACGGGTACTTGCACGCCGCGTCGAGGGCCGCGCGCGTCAAGTTCAGGCCACACGGGTTGCCGGTGCCGTCCAGGGTCTTCGGCTCCAGCCGTGCGAGGATCCGCAGCGTCTGTGCATTGCCCTCGAAACCGCCGCACTCGGCGGCGATCTCGTCGAGCGCCCGTTCGCCGTTGTGCCCGTACGGCGGATGCCCGATGTCATGGGTCAGCCCGGCCAACTCAGCGAGATCCTCGTCTGCGCCGAGATCCGATGCGATGCCCCGGGCGATCTGCGCCACCTCCAGCGAATGGGTCAGCCGCGTGCGCGGCGTATCGCCATCATGGGGCCCGACCACCTGCGTCTTGTCCGCCAGCCTGCGCAACGCCGCCGAATGCAGGACGCGGGCGCGATCCCGGGAAAACGCCGTCCGGTGCGCCTCCACGGTCTCCGCCCCCGGCAGCAGGGACAATTTCGCGCCCTCCACGAGGATGCGATCGAGATCGGAAGCTGAATAACGGAAACGTGCGGCCACGAACCCATCATGCCGCCGACTCGAAGACGCCGCAGTTAGGCGCGCTGTAATCCGGCCGCAGCGCATTTGCCCGGTGCGGCCCGCCGGGCCCGCGACGCATTTCCCCGGTGCGGCCGCCGGCCCCGCGGCGCATTCCCCCGGTACCGCCCGCCGGGCCCACGGCGCCCACGTATCCTCGGGGCATGACCGAGCACGATCACAGCCGCCGCCACTTCCAGCACGCCGAACGAGCAACGGTGCCGGGACGTCGTCAAGCACGCGGCCCCGTGCCCCGCATCGCCGCAGCCCTCGGAGCCGGTGCACTCGTCGCACTGTCCGGGCCGGTGGCCGGCATGCTGCTCGCATCGGCGCCGGGCCCCTTCGGGTCCGCGACCTCATCGTTCGGCCCGCCCGCCGCACGCGCCGAAGCGCCCCAGCGCTTCGACGGCCGGATCTGGGACGCCGCCGACGTGCTCACCGACGGCCAGGAAGCATCCATCAACGAACGCGCCGCCCAACTCCAGCAGGACCAGGGCACCGTGATGCGCATCATCTACGTGAACTCCTTCGACGGCACGTCCGCCGACCAGTGGGCCCAGCAAACCTGGCGGGCACTCGGCGGCACCCCGAACCTCGCCGTGTTCGCCGTGGCCGTCGGCGACCGCAACGTCGGCGGCTACGCCGGCCGCGACGCCCACGCCTCCGGCCAGGACCTGGCCAACGCCGCCGTGCCCGCACTGGGCACCGACGACTGGGCCGGCGCAGCCGTCGCCGCCATCGACGAAGCAACCGCCCCCACCGCCGCAGACGGTCTCGGGGTCCTCGGCGCGGGCGCCGCCGGTGCCGCGGCCATCGGCGGCGGCGCCTGGGCATGGTCGCGCCGCAACCGCAAGAAGCGCGTCGCCTCCGAAATCGAGGAGGGCAAGACGCTGCGGCCCGACGACGTGGCCTCCCACGACCGCCTGTCCACCGACGCCCTGGACACCCTCGCCCGCGAAGAACTCGTCTCCACCGACGAGTCCATCCGCCTGGCCACCACCGAACTCGACCTGGCCCGCGCCGAATTCGGCGACGCCCGCGTCCGCGACCTGGCCACGGCACTGGTGAACTCGCAGCGCACCCTCAACCGCGCCTTCGAACTGCGCCAGCGCATCGACGACGGCGCGACCCTGCCCGAGGCCGAACGCCGCGCCATGCTGCTGGAGATCATCTCCACCTGCGGCACCGCCGACGACCGCCTCGACGCCGAAGTCGCCCGCTACGGCGAAATGCGCGCGCAGCTGCTCAACGCCCCCGACACCCTCGACCACCTGATGCAGCGAGCCATCGACCTGCGCACCCGCATCCCCAAGGCGGCGACCACCCTCGACGGCCTGCGCGCCCGCTACGACGAGGACACCCTCGCGTCGATCAGCGACAACATCGACATGGCCACCGAACACGTCAACATGGCCGAGCGCTCCGCCGACACCGCCCGCGGCCTGCTGGCCAAGCCCGCCGGCGAACAAGGCGGCCTCATCGACGCGCTGCGCGCCACCGACCTCGCGCTGGACCAGGCCGAGAAGCTCGTCGAAGGCATCGAGCACGCCGACGACAACATCGCCCAAGCCGTCGCCGGACTGCAGGCGCTGATCGCCGAAGTCCGCGGCGAAATCGACGAAGCCACCAACCTCCTCGCCGCACCCGACGCCGCCAACGTCGACCGCGATGGCCTGGCCAAGGCCGTCGAATCCGGGCGCAGCGCCCTGGGCGTCGCAGAAACGAAGGGCGCCACCGACCCGCTCGGAGCGTGGACCGCGTTGACCGATGCCGACGCCGAACTCGACGAAGAACTCGAAGAAGCCCGCGACGCGGCGAACGCCTTCGCCCGCACCATGCACACCCTCCACAACACGCTTCACGACGCCCGCGCCCAGATCACCGGCGCGCGGGACATCATCGGCACCCGGCGCAGCATCGTCGGCTCCACCGCGCGCACCCGCCTCGCCGAAGCCGAACGGCACCTGGCCATCGCCGAGGGCATCGCCGGCGACCCCGGCGATGACGCCGCACGCCACCCGCGCCGCGGCATCCAGGAAGCCCGCACCGCCGCCCAGCTCGGACGCCAGGCCGCCAAGGCCGCACGCGACGACATCAACCGCCACCGCCAACGCATGAATCAGCACCGCGGCGGCGGCAACTCCGGAGCCATGATCGCCGGCATGGTCCTCGGCAGCATGATGAACGGAGGCGGAGGCTTCGGCGGCGGCTTCGGTGGCGGCGGGGGCTTCGGAGGTGGCGGCGGCTTCGGCGGCGGCTCCGGAGGTTCCGCGAGCTTCTGACGGGCTGGCGCCGCAACCGCATTAGACCGAGCCAGGCCCGGCCCACTGCATCAGGCCGGGCGGAGACCCGGCCCCCATCAGGGCGGGCCCCGCACGTGCCCCATCAAGAACAACCGGGCGCCTACCCCAGCAAGCGCGCCGGGCCATCCAGGTGGGCGCACGCGAACGACGCCGCCGCCAACAATTCCGGATCCACCCCGGCGGCATCGGGGCCGCCCCCGACGATTTCCACGACGACGCGGCCGCGGCTCAACTTCGTCCGCGCCACCAACCGCCGCTCGTCGACCGCGACGACATCGCGCCCCCGCTCACCATCCCGCCGATTCAAGCTCAACTCGCCGCCGGGACCCGAGATCACCATGTGCGCGACGGTCAACCCGACCGCGCGCACCCGCCACCACGCATCCGGCGACGACACCGTGAACGACCGCCCCGTCAGCCCACCCGGCGTGACCCGCCAACCGACGGCCAACGGGGAACCGGCGGCGTCGTAAAGCGAACCACCCCCCGAAGAAGGCTCCCCCGAAACGCGCCACGGCCCGGCGGCATCACCGGGGATCGGGCCGTGACCCTCCCCCGGAACACCACCGGGCCGTGCGTCGCGCACCATGATCGCCTACGACACCCACACCCACACGAGGTAGGCGATGAGCAGCAGCAGGCAAATGGTCAGAATCCAGGTCGAGCTGATCATCCGGTACTCGAGGACGCGGCGGGCGACCCAGCTGAGGAAAATCTTCTCCTCATCTGGCAGGGCCCGGCCGGCATCCGTGTCGTACTGGATCTCCGCGGTGCGGACGCCGCGATTGGCGCCCGTGAACTGGCCGAGCTTGCCGCCGCGCTCATCCTCGATGACGTAATTCTGCGCGCCTTCGCACACCACGAAAATGGTGCGGTCCCCGCCCAAATCGACGTCGATCTTCTTCGCGCGCGACAGCTTCGAACGGTCCTTGCCGCCGGCCGTGAACACGCGGCCATCCGGCAGAGTCGCCACCAAGCGCCCCTCACCGACGACGTCGAGATCCCAGGCCCCCTGCGCCGTGGCGATGGCCTCCTCCGGCCCGACGCGCACGTACTCCGCCACCTCGGCACCCTCCGCGATCACGGGGATGCGGACCTCGTCGCCGTTCTTGACCTCGTCGCCCAAACGCCAGCTCTCCCAATGGACGACGGTGCCGTCATCCAGGGTCGCCGCATGCGACTCGTCGATCTCTCGCAGCTGCGGAGTGGGGGCTGCGGCGGTGGAATCCGTGGAGGCGACCGCGTCCGTGGAGGCCGCGGAGGCAGCCGACCCGCCGACACGCGGAGCTTCCTCGCGACCGGCGGACTCGCCGACACGCGGAGCTTCCTCGCCATCGGCGGGGCCGGCGAGCTTCGGGCCGTCCACGGGATCCGCCTCCGGCACCTTCGGGGCCTCGACGTCCTCCGCGGGAGTCACGGTCGGCTCGTCGGAAAGCCCCTCCGGGTCGACTGCCGGACGGTCGTTGTTGTCGCTCATGCGATGTCTCCTAGCTGACGAATGCGGTCGTCGATCCCCGGGCCGGTGCCCAAGACCGGTTTAGCAGCCCACCAGGCGCTGCGCGAGGTAGCCCTCGAGCTCGTCGAGCTTGACGCGCTCCTGCTCCATCGTGTCGCGCTCGCGGACGGTGACGGCGCCATCCTCCAGGGTGTCGAAGTCGACGGTGACGCAGAACGGCGTGCCGATCTCATCCTGGCGGCGGTAACGGCGGCCGATCGCACCCGACGTGTCGTAGTCGATGGCCCACAGGCCGCGCAGCTTGTCCGCCACGGCCTCGGCCGTCGGGGTCAGCGTGTCCTTCTTGCTCAGCGGCAGCACGGCGACCTTCACCGGCGACAGGCGCGGGTCGAGCTTCAGCACGGTGCGGGTGTCGGTGCCGCCCTTGGCGTTGGGCACCTCCTCCTCGACGTACGCGTCGCACAGGAACGCCATCATCGCGCGGGTCAGACCGAACGACGGCTCGATGACGTACGGCACGTACTTCTCGCCGGTGACCTGATCGTGGTAGCGCAGATCCTCGCCCGAGTGCTCGATGTGGCAGCCCAGGTCGTAGTCGGTGCGGTTGGCGACGCCCATCAGCTCGCCCCACTCGTTGCCCTGGAAGTGGAAGCGGTACTCGAAATCGATGGTGCGGGCCGAGTAGTGGGCGCGCTCATCGTCGGGAACGTCGAACTGGCGCATGTTCTCCGGGTTGATGCCCAGGTCGATGAACCAGTTCCAGCAGGCGTCGACCCACTCGTCGAACTTCGCCGGGGCGTCGTCCGGGGCGGTGAAGTACTCGATCTCCATCTGCTCGAACTCGCGGGTGCGGAAGATGAAGTTGCCCGGGGTGATCTCGTTGCGGAACGCCTTGCCCGTCTGGCCGATGCCGAACGGCGGCTTCATGCGCGCGGTGGTCATGACGTTCTTGAAGTTCACGAAGATGCCCTGCGCCGTCTCCGGGCGCATGTAGTGCAGGCCGACCTCGTTGTCGACGGGACCGAGGAAGGTCTTCAGCAGGCCCGAGAAGTTCTGCGGCTCGGTCCAGTTGCCCGGCTGGCCGGTCTCCGGGTCCGGGACGTCGGCCAAGCCGTTGGCCGGCGGGTGGCCGTGCTTGGCCTCGTACGCCTCGAGGAGGTGGTCGGCGCGGTAGCGCTTGTGGGTGTGCAGCGACTCGACCAGCGGATCGGTGAACGTCGCGACGTGGCCGGAGGCCTCCCACACCTGGCGCGGCAGGATGATCGACGAATCCAATCCGACGACGTCCTTGCGGCCGGTGACGAAGGTCTTCCACCACTGGCGCTTGATGTTTTCCTTCAGCTCCACGCCCAGCGGACCGTAGTCCCACGCGGAGCGCGTACCGCCGTAGATTTCACCGCAGGGGTAGACGAAACCCCTGCGCTTGCACAGGTTCGCGACGGTATCGACGACAGACTTCGGGGCCACTGCCTCAAACGCTCCTTGGTTCACGGTGTCCCGTTCCGCGGCGGATCCGACGGACACGGGATGACGGTGGGCGGCGCGTGTGGCCGCCCCGTGCAATCGACGGCCCGGTTGGACCGTCAACGAGTGCCCCCACTCTAACCGCCGGGCCGTGTTCCATGCCCATCGGCCCCGGGAAATCGCCGAGGGTAATGTCGGTACACGAAACAAGCTTTGCGACGGCCCTCCGCCGCGCAACCATCGAAGCGCCGGAGGATCACCGTCGGTAACGGAAAGGTGGGCGATGTCTTCCACGAACGGTCAGTCAACCGACGGCCATGCCTCGGTCGGTGATGCTGCCGGAGACGCTGCCTCCTCGGCCCCCTCCCCTTCGGCCAAGTCACCTTCGGCCACTTCCACTTCGGGCACGTCACCTTCCGCCGCTTCCCCCTCGGCCCCGAAGATCGGCGTGCGAAGCACCCGCCAGCGCAAGGCCGTCATCGCGGCGATGAGCGACATGACCAAGTTCAGTTCCGCCAAGGACATCCACCAGGTTCTGGAGGAACGCGGCGACAAGGTCGGGCTGACCACCGTCTACCGCACCCTCCAGACCATGGTCGAGGAGGACCTCGTCGACACCCTCCGCACCGACGACGGCGAGCAGGCCTACCGGCGCTGCAGCACCGGGCACCA
>DGYMI06202__coassemble_1206_pt1 | contig 19320 bp, 17 predicted proteins | sample DGYMI06202__metabat2_high_PE_017 | metagenome-assembled genome bin DGYMI06202
AAGCCAGTGATGGAGCCGGTGAGGTGGCCGACGATGTCGCGGATGGTGGCGTGGGTGCGATCGGGGACGCGGGTCGTCGTCAAGCAAAATCCCCCGACCAGCCCCGCCGGCACGTGAAATCGCGCCCCGCCCCGCCATGCGAGTAGCCTGTATCCGCTAGGCCCACCGCGGCCCACATGCCTCAATTTCCAAGGAGCACCCCCCACGTGAACGAAACCGAGTTCCGCAACGTAGCCATCGTCGCCCACGTCGACCATGGCAAGACCACCCTCGTCAACGCCATGCTGGAGCAGTCCGGCGTCTTCGGCGACCACGGGGAGGTCGCCGACCGCGTGATGGACTCCGGTGACCTGGAGCGTGAAAAGGGCATCACCATCCTGGCCAAGAACACCGCCATCCGCCGCAAGGGCGCCGGCAAGGACGGCCGGGACCTGATCATCAACGTCATCGACACCCCCGGCCACGCCGACTTCGGCGGCGAAGTCGAGCGCGCCCTGTCCATGGTCGACGGCGTCGTCCTGCTCATCGACTCCTCCGAGGGCCCGCTGCCCCAGACCCGCTTCGTGCTGGGCAAGGCGCTGGCGTCCTCCATGCCGGTGATCATCGTGGTCAACAAGACCGACCGCGCCGACGCCCGCATCGACGAGGTCGTAGAGGAGGCCCAGGACCTGCTGCTGGAGCTCGCCTCCACCGTCGAGGACCCCGATGCCGCCGAGGCCGCCGAGCGCAACCTCGAGCTGCCGGTGCTCTACGCCTCCGGCCGCGCCGGCAAGGCCTCCACCGAGAACCCCGGCAACGGCGAGCTGCCCGACAACGAGGACCTCCAGCCGCTGTTCGACGTCATCACCTCCGTGCTGCCCGAGCCGTCCGCGGACGTCGACGGCCCGCTGCAGGCCCAGGTCACCAACCTGGACTCCAGCTCCTTCCTCGGCCGCATCGGCCTGATCCGCATCCACTCCGGCAAGATCCGCAAGGGCCAGCAGGTGTCCTGGATCCACTACGACGCCGACGGCGAGCAGCACATCAAAACCGCCAAGATCGCCGAGCTGCTGCGCACCGTGGGCGTCACCCGCGTCCCCACCGACGAGGCCATCGCCGGCGACATCGCCGCGATCTCCGGCATCGACGAGGTCATGATCGGCGACACCCTCTGCGCCGTCGACGCCCCGAACCCGCTGCCGCGCATCATCGTCGACGAGCCGGCGATCTCCATGACCATCGGCGTCAACACCTCCCCGATGGCCGGCCAGGGCGGCGGCGACAAGCTCACCGCCCGCGTGGTCAAGGCCCGCCTGGACCAGGAGCTCATCGGCAACGTGTCGCTGCGCGTCCTGCCGACCGAGCGCCCCGACGCCTGGGAGGTGCAGGGCCGAGGCGAGATGGCGCTGTCCATCCTCGTCGAGACCATGCGCCGCGAGGGCTTCGAGCTGACCGTCGGCAAGCCGCAGGTGGTCACCAAGACCGTCGACGGCAAGCTGCAGGAGCCCTACGAGCACCTGACCATCGACGTCCCCGAGGAGTTCCTCGGCGCCGTCACCCAGCTCATGGCCGCCCGCAAGGGACGCATGGAGCAGATGGGCAACCAGGGCTCCGGCTGGGTCCGCATGGAGTTCATCGTCCCGTCGCGCGGCCTGATCGGCTTCCGCACCATCTTCATGACGGAGACCAAGGGCACGGGCATCGCCAACCACTTCTCCGCCGGTTACGACGACTGGGCCGGCGAGATCAAGGACCGCGCCACCGGCTCCCTCGTCGCCGACCGCACGGGCCAGATCACCGCGTACGCGCTGCTGCAGCTGGCCGACCGCGGCACCTTCTTCGTCGAGCCGGGCGACCATGCCTACGAGGGCATGGTCGTCGGCGCGAACCCGCGCGACGAGGACATGGACATCAACATCACCAAGGAGAAGAAGCTCACCAACATGCGTGCGGCGTCGGCCGACACGACGGTGACGCTGGACAAGGCGCGCTCCCTGACCCTCGACGAGGCCATGGAGTTCTGTGGCGGCGACGAGTGCGTCGAGGTCACGCCGGAGGGCATCCGCGTGCGCAAGCTCATCCTCAACGCCACCGAGCGCAACCGCGCCCGTTCCCGCGAGAAGGCCCGCAACCAGGGCAAGTAGCCGTTCGGCCGGGGAGTCGCCTCTTCCGGAACCGGCGGGTGCCGCCGGCCGCCCCTTTCGCGGGCGGGCGGTGCGCCGCCCGTGAAGTAGGCTGATCCCCATGTTCGAACGCCAGAATCGCCGCCGCCGCAATGCTCTGTTCGGGAGCGTCGCGGCGGCGATTCTGCTGTCCGGGTGCATGGCCAACCCGGGCGACGCGCCGACGGTGGGGGAGGAAGAGCCGCGGCGCGACGATCCGGTGCGCGCGGAGGAGTCGCTCAAGCGGATCCAGGTGGGCGTCGACGCCTTCGGCGAGGGGTTCAACCCGCACCTGATCGCCGATGCGTCGCCGGTGACGGATCTGGTGTCGCAGCTGACGCTGCCCAGCGCCTTCGAGCCCGATCCGGAGGACCCGGCGCGTTGGCGGATGAGCCCCGATCTGCTGGAGAGCGCGGAGATCGTGCCCGTCGACGCGCCCGTTCCGGACGAGGACGCGGGCGGCGGTGAGCGCGGCGGCAACGGCGGCAGTGGCGGCAATGGCGATGGCAATGACGGCACCGACGATGGCAACGGTGGCATCGGGGGCCCCGACGCCGCCGCACCCTCCATCGCGGCCGAGGCCGCCGAAGCCGACCCCTCGGACGCCCGCCCGGGCGACACGCGCATCCGCTACCGCATCCGGTCGGGGGCGCAGTGGTCGGACGGCACGCCGATTTCGGGGTCCGATTTCCGTTATCTGCATGCGTCGCTGCTGGCCAATGCGGGCGTGGCGGAAGCTTCGGGCTACGAGCGCATCCGCGCCATCACGGTCTCCGGCGGCGGTCGGCAGGTGGACGTGCTCATCGACGGGCCGATGCCGGAGTGGCGGACGCTGTTCCGCAATCTGCTGCCCAGCCATCTGTTGCGGCCCTCGGCGACGCCGTTCGTCGACGTCCTGGATTCGGGCATCCCGGCGTCGGGCGGCCGGTACTCGGCGCAGTCCATCGACGTCGGCCGCGGCGAGGTCCGCCTGGTGCGCAACGACCGGTTCTGGGGCGAGTCCCCGGCGAAGACGGACACGGTGATCATCCGTTCCGTCGATGGCGCGGTCACGGGCGCGGAGCAGTTGCGCGCGGCCCAGCTGCAGGCCCTGCGACTGCGTCCGAAGCAGACCACGGCCCTGACGTATGGGCTGGTCCCGGGTGCGGTGGATGTCCCGGCGGTGCTTCCGCGCGAGCTGACCCTGCATGCCAACGCCGCCTCGCCTTTGCTTGACGACGTCTCCGTTCGCCGCGCCGTGTTGTCCGCCGTGGACGTGCCCGCGGTGGCCGCGATCGCGACGGGGCGCACGGATGATCTGGAGATCCCGCCGGTGCACCCGTCGATCGAGCGACCGGCGGGGGAGGCCCCGCAGGACTTGACCGATTCGATCGATGGGGTCACCGACGAGGATCCGTTGCTCATCGGCGTGATGGGCGACGACGATCAGGCCCTGGCGGCGGCCCGCGCCATCGCCGACCAGCTCACCGCCGCAGGTCTGCCGACCCGGGTGACGGGCGCGGATGACCAGGCGCTGGCGGGGTCCCTGCTGCCGTACGGGCGGGTGGACATGGTCGTGGCGTGGGGCCGTTCGGTGGATTCGCCGCTGCAGGCGGCGAGCCGGTGGTCGTGCCCGGCGCCGACGCGGGCGTCGACGGAGCCCACCGAGGACGAGGGGGCCGGCGGGGAGACCGCGACCGGTGCGGAGCCGGGGAACCAGCCGGGGAACGGGGCGGGGAACAGTGCGGCGAACGGGTCCGAGAATGGGGCCGGGAACGAGCCTGCGAACGGATCGGCGAGTGAATCGGGGGAGGACTCGGCGTCCGTCACCACGTCGGCGGCGCCCGCCGAGGTCGCCCGGGGATCCAACCTCTCCGGCCTGTGCGACCCGGGCATCGACGGCATGATCGGCGGACTCTTCGAGGGGGCGGCGCGTGCCGCGGAGGGCCTGGGCTCCGACGTCGTCGCCCCCTCAGGAGCGGTGCCGGAGGAGATCTGGTCCGCCGTCGGGGAGCAGGCGATCGAATTGGGTCTCGTCGTCGACCGCATCCTCACCGTGATGGGCGCCGGTGCCAGCCTGGCCAACGACGACGACCCCGCCACCTGGCCCTCCGGTCCCTTCATCGGGCCGCTGATGACCCTGCCCGATTGGCGGCGGGTACCCTCGGCCACGACATCGGAGGTCGCCGACCCCGGCAACGACCCCGGCGCCGAAGGCGGCCCCGATAATGCCGCCGGAAACGACGGCGACGCCGACGACCCGGGCGCCGGGACGTCGTAAAGCCGAACCCGAACCACCAACCGCACCGAAAGGGCCGACATGGTTGAAACCGCCGACCAGGCACGTGATCTGACGGGGATGCGCGTGGCGCTGGTCCACGCGCACCCGGATGATGAGGCGATCACCACCGGCGGCACCATCGCGCAGCTGGTGCGCCGCGGCGCGCAGGTGACGGTGGTGACGTGCACGCTCGGCGAGCTCGGCGAGGTCATCGGCGACCCGTACCGGGGGCTCGTCGGCGGCGAATCCGATCAGCTCGGCGGTTTCCGCGTCCACGAGCTTCACGCGGCGCTGGTGGCGCTGGGCTGCAACGGGCCCGGCCACGCGCCGGTGCACCTCGGCGGCGCGGGGCGGTGGCGCGATTCGGGCATGATCGGCGACCCGGGCAACGATGACCCGCGCGCGTTCATCGGCTCCGGCGACGAGGCGCTCGGCCACTTGGCCGACGTGCTCGGGCGGCTGCGGCCGCACGTCGTGATCACCTACGACGCCGACGGCGGCTACGGCCACCCCGACCACATCCGCGCCCACGAGCTCACCGTCGCGGCCTGCGACCGGCTGCGGGACCAGGCGCGCGGGACCGCGGACGCCGACCTGTGGGCCACTGTCTGGACCGTCACGGACGACGACGCCCTGCGCACCGGCCTCGATGCCATCACCGTGGTGCCCCGCGCCTGGACCCGCGCGGGCTTCGACGACTTGCCTTCGGTCGCCTCCGACTTCGCCGTGCCGCTTTCCGACGCCGACGTCGCCGCCAAAACGGCCTCCCTGCGCGCCCACGCCACCCAGGTGTGGGTCGGGGACGGCGGCGTGAGCATGGTCAACCCGGTCGCGGCGATCGGCGCCGTCGATGCCTCCGGTGACGCGACCGGCGTGTGGGCCCTGTCCAACCTGATCTGCCAGCCGATCGTCCCCGCCGAGCACTACCGCCTGGGCACCGCCGGCGACGACGTCGCCGCCGCCCTGTCCGGGCGCGCCGGCTGGCCCGCGGCGGACGGGAAGGACGCCCGATGAACGGCAAGGCCGGGGGCGGGGACGTGGCCGTCGAAAAGCACTGGGGCGACCCGGACCGCAGCCAGCCGCGCGAGGAATTCGCCCGCGGGGAAGCGGCCACCGGAATCGCGTGGCTGTCCGTGGCAGCGCTGGTGTCGCTGGTGCTCGAAGTGGTGTACCTGGGCGCGCGCATCGACGTCGGCGGGATTTCCATCCCCGTGCCGTGGACGATCGTCGCGGCATACGTATTTAATCTCATAATCACTCGTACGGCGATGCTGTGGACCGACCGCCGTAACATCGCGCTCATCCCCATGTGGACCTGGATCGCCGGGTACGTCTTCCTGTGGTTCTGGACGACGCTGCCGTTCGGCGGCGACCAGGTCATGGGCGAATGGGCGCGGACCCTGCTGCTGCTCGTCGCCGGTATCGTCGGGGGCGGTTGGCCGCTGCGCCGCCGGAAGTGACACAATGGGTTGGTTTCAACCAGCCCCGCATTCGTGAAAGGCCGTTTCCCAAGCCATGACTTACGTGATCGCCCAGCCCTGCGTAGACGTGATGGACCGCGCCTGCGTGGAGGAATGCCCCGTCGACTGCATCTACGAGGGCAAGCGGATGCTGTACATCCACCCCGACGAGTGCGTCGACTGCGGCGCCTGCGAGCCCGTGTGCCCCGTCGAGGCCATCTTCTACGAGGATGACGTGCCCGACGAGTGGGTCGAGTACACCGACGCCAACGTCGACTGGTTCGACGAGCTCGGCTCGCCCGGCGGTGCCGCCAAGCTCGGCCCGCAGGACTTCGACGTGAAGTTCATCGCGGCGCTGCCGCCGCAGGCCGAAGAGTAGAAGCGCATGACCGGATTGCCCCCGCAGTACCGGGAGCGCACCACGCCGGCCGGGCGGTTGCCCGCGTTCCCGTGGGATTCGCTGGCTGGCGCGAAGGCCCGCGCGGCGGCGCACCCGGACGGGATGATCGACCTGTCGATCGGCACGCCCGTCGACGGCGTCTTCGAGTCGGCGCGCGCCGGCTTGGCGGCGGCGTCGGCCGTGCCCGGGTACCCGCAGACGGCGGGCACGCCGGAGTTGCGCGCGGCGATCGCGGGGGCGATGGAGCGCCGCCATGGCGTGGTCGGCCTGTCCGCCGAGCGCGGCGTGCTGCCGGTGGTGGGGACGAAGGAGGCCATCGCGTGGCTGCCGTTCCTGCTCGGCGTCGGCGAGGGCCACACGGTGGTCATCCCCGAGCTGTCGTATCCGACGTACGAGGTCGGCGCGCGGATGGCGGGGGCGCGCGTGGTGCGCGCGGATTCGCTGACGCAGCTGGGCCCTTCGCGGCCGACGCTGATGTACGTCAATTCGCCGGGCAATCCGTCGGGCCGCGTGCTCGGCGTCGATCATCTGCGCAAGGTGGTGTCGTGGGCGCGGGAGCGTGGCGTGATCGTCGTGTCCGACGAGTGCTACCTGGGCCTGGACTGGGAGCTGGAGGCGCCGTCGATTCTCGATCCGCGGGTGTGCGACGGCGATTCCACCGGCCTGCTGGCGGTGCATTCGTTGTCGAAGGCCGCGAACCTGGCGTCGTATCGCGCGGGGTGGCTGTGCGGCGATGAGTCGCTGGTCCAGGACCTGCTTGCTTTGCGACGCCACGCCGGCCTCATGGTTCCGGGGCCGATCCAGTCGGCGATGGTGGCCTCGCTTGACGACGACCACTCCGTCGACGTCCAGCGCGGCCGCTACGGGCGCCGTCGTGCAGTTTTGCGCGCGGCCGTCGAGGGCGCGGGTTTCCGAGTCGACGATTCGGATGGCGGCCTGTACTTGTGGGCGACCCGCGATGGCGCCGCCGCTGATGGCCATGCAACCTCCGACCAGCCCACCACCGCCGATTCCGCCGAAACCTGCCGTGACCTGGTGGATTGGTTCGCCGATCGCGGCATTCTGGTCGCACCCGGCGAGTTCTACGGGCCGAAGGGCGTGCGGCACGTGCGCATCGGCCTGACGGCGTCGGATGAGGCCATCGAGGTCGCGGCCGGCCGTCTCCGCTCGTCGTAAAGCGCGCCTATCCTGCGCGGACTTGCGGCAGCCGCTCCCCGTGCGCGCACTGCAGTCGAACCCGCACTCGCTTGCGCCCCAATGCCCTCACTGGTCACCGGTGGATCTTGATCTGCATTAAGTCGGTCGATTCGTTGCAAATGGGCCCTCAAATCCGGAGTTTTCGACCGAGAATTGCCTCGAATCGACCGAGTAAATGCGGATCAAGCCTTGGGTCGGGGGTTTTCGCCCTACGGCAAGTCGGAAGAGACTCAGTTGCGGCGGAAGAAGCGGGTGACGCGATCCGGCAGCTTTTCGTGGCGCAAGAAAACCTCGCCCGTGAACTGCGGCCCCGCCTTCTCCAGGAACTCGCGCCGCGCGACCACGCGTTGCATGATCAACGGCCCCGCCGATCCATCGACGAGCATCCGCCACGTCAGCTGCACGACGTCAATGCCGCAGTTGGCCAACTCGCGCATCGCGGCGTTCTCGTACGTCGAAATCACGTCCCCGTCGCCGTAGCGGCCGTCGTACTTCTTCCACCCGTGGAACTCGATGACCATGGCCAACGCGGGGATCCAAAAGTCGACGCGCCGGATGGGCCGACCATCCGGACCGACGATGTACACCTGCTGCAGGACGGCGGCGATGCCCAGGCAATGGAGCAGCCACCGCGTCCATGACTCAGCCGGGCTCTCCGACAGCGTCGATGCAAGCATCGCAACCTCCGCCGTCGCCTTCGCCCCGCGCGTCCGGCTTCCCAGCAGGCGGGTTGCGAGAGCCGAAATTGCGCCGCGGCCGTGGCCTCGCCGCAGTGCATCGTCTGCGGCGGCGAGCGCGTGCTCGGGGCCGTGCGTTTCTCGCAGGTCGTGGATGGTCCGCGCTGCGGTGGTCGTGCGCACGCCGTCGACGATGGTGATGTCCGATTCCTCGAGGCACAGCGAGCGCACCACGTGTCCGGAACCGTTCTTGGTTTTGCCGCGGCCGACGTGTGCGAGATGCACGGGTTCGTCGGTTTCTCGGTCCGGGTCGACGAGTATCGCCAGCCCGAGGACCCGAGCCGCGCTGACGCCGGTGAGCACGAGTGCGGGGTGTGCGTGGGCGTGGGCGAGACAGCGCAGGCGGCGGCGCTCGGGCCAGTCGGCGGCGCGCCACTCTTCGATGCCGATGGCGACGGCCGGCGCCAGTTTCACCGCGGTGCCCGCGTGGATTGCCCTGGCGAGGGCGGAGCGGCCGGTCGGGCCGTCGGCTCTGATGAGCCCGGATCCGATCGGGCGAAGCCCGGGTTTGTGGTCGAGTGGTCGTGTGGCCGCGGTCCGGCCGCGCGTGTTCGAGTTGTCCCCCATGCCTCATTGGACGCGCGCCGGGGCCGGTCGGTTCCGTCGATTTCGGCGCGGGTGTCCCCGTCGGTGTACGCGCGCGGGCGGCGAAGGAAAACGGGCGTCAGTCGTCGGCGAACTTCTTGTCGAGGCGATTGATGTCCTTGGCGCGGCCTCGGCGCTGGACCGCCAGCGCCACGGTGAAGCCGATGATGCCGCCGACGACGCCGCCGACGATGCCGCCCGAGATCCAGCCGACCGTCGACGCTCCGCCGCCGTCGGGGTCGTTGTAGCTGAGACCCGCCAACCACATGATCATGACGAAGATGAGCAGCGCCCATTCCGCGGGCGAGGGCAGCAGCGGCCGGGGGCGGGGGACGTGCCGCTTGAGCCAGTTGGTGCCGATGACGGCGCCGCCGACCATGGGTGCGAGCACGAGCAGCGGGATCCAGCTGTTGCCGTCGGGCAGGATCCAGGCGAGCGCCGCGCCGAGCGCGACGTAGCCGTAGAAGCCGGTGTGATACGTGATGGTGTTGGACTTGTGCAGCAGGTTTGACTGGTATTCGTCGTCGACCGTGGCGTCGTAGCGGGCGACGATGGTGTCTCCGATGGACATCGTGGTCATCCTTCCTGTTCGTCGCCGAAGATCTCTTCGACGGTTTTGCCGAGTTCCCGGCAGATGGCCAGCGCCAGGTGCACGGAGGGGGAGTAGTTGCCGCGTTCGATGTTGGCGATGGTTTGGCGCGACACGGCGACGCGGTCGGCCAGTTCGGCTTGGGACAGTTCGTTCCAGCGCCGGTATTTGCGCACCATGTTGGTCAGTTCGCCGTCTGCCATGGGTGCCTCCTCGTTGTCGGGTGGAGCGAGCGGGTTTGGACGGGTGTGGCGACTCCGCTTTTCTCCGTGCCCATCTTCCATGGCCCAGCGTAAAGAATACTTGACATTGTGGCAATGGTGGAGCCGAGGGGGCGTCTGCTTTCGATGATGGGTGGACGGGCACTGGTCGGCGCATGCGAAAACCCGGGCCGCGTGGGCCCGGGTTCGATGGGATCGTTCGGTGGTCGGCGCCGCGGTCCGCTTTACGACGTCCCCGCCGCCACCTCGTCCACCGTGCCAGTTCTCTGCGCTGCCGCCGGCGGTGCCGCGGTTATCGGCAGCGCGCCACTGCCGGCCCGTTCATCGGCGACAGCGCGCCACTGCCGGCCCGTTCATCGGCGACGGGAGGCGGCCCCGGCACCTGCACCGGCGTTCGCGCGGGCACGCGCACGACGCTCGCGCAGCATCGAATTGACGGCCATGCCGATGAGCACCGCACCGGCCACGACGCCGACGAGCCCGAGGATCGCCGCCCACAGCGGCCGACCCTCCACCACGGTCGGCAGCCCGCCGAACACCACGATGAGCAGCAGGCCCGCGACGATGCGCACGCTGTACGCCGTCGACGAGGCGGTGGCGGGATTGGCCTCGGACTGCGGCGTTTCGGGTGCGTGGCGCTGCGGCGGGTTCGGGTTGGCGGGGGTGGCGTCGGTCATGCGGCCAGGATACGGCAGGATGGCGGGCGATTGATCGGGATCGACGCTCGCGGCCATCGCGGGCGCCCGGGTCCCGACGGAAGGGGAACGGGCATGGGCAGGGCCGCGGGCAACAGGGACGACTGGTGGGGCGCGGACAAGACCTCCGCAGCGGGTACCTCGAATGGCGCCGGCGGTGGTTCCCGAGGCGCCGTGGTCTCCGGGGCCACGCCGAACCACCCCGCCGCCGTCACCCGCCCCGAACCGGACATCCCGTTTGATCCGGTGGTGGTGGCGGAAGAGGAGGCGGTGCTGGTCGTCGACAAGCCGCCCTTCCTGCCCTCGACGCCCAACGGCCGCCTGGTGCGCACCACGGTGCTGCAGCGGCTGCGCGATCGGTTCGGCGAGCCGGATCTGACCTGCGTGCACCGGCTCGACCGGCTGACGTCGGGGCTGCTGCTGGTGTCGCGCGATCCGGCGACGCGCGGCGCGTACCAGCGGATGTTCCAGGATGGACGGGTGGCCAAGACGTACGAATGCCTCACCGTCGTGCCCGATGATTGGACGCCCGGCGAGTCCCGCGACGTCGTCGTCGAGCTGGCCAACGTCGATGGCGAGCGCGGAGTGCGGGTGCGGGATGTTTCGCTTGACGACGGCCCGTCGCGCCCCGTCGGCACCGATGCCGACGAACCGGCGCTGCCGTGGAAAACGGCCGCCACCCGCGTGACCTACGTGGGGCCCGTGGCGGCGGACATCGGCGACGTGCTGCCCGGGATGTTCGGGGGCGCGGCCGGCGGCGCCCATGCGGCGAGTTGCGGATGCGGGACCTGCGGCACGCGGATGACGGTGGGGAAGTGGCGCCTGCAGCCGGCCACGGGCCGCACGCATCAGCTGCGGGCGACGATGGCGCATCTGGGCTATCCGATCCTCGGCGACGACACGTACCCCGATGACCTCGGGCTCGACCTGGCCGACGTCACGCGGGTGCTGCGGCTCGTGGCGACGGAGCTGAAGTACGACGACCCCCTCGACGGCTCGCCCCGCACGTGGCGCAGTGCCCGCGACGTGACCGATCCGTTGGCCGACCCTTCGTATTAGGCGGTTGCGCCATTGTCGGGTGCGCCCGGCGCTGCGACCATTGGTTGGACGAATGATTCTCGGATACCATTCTCCTTGTCCAATCGTGGACGTGACCAGGAGAATTGCATGAAAATCGCGGGCCGGAATCGGCGATCCCCCTTCCAATCGAGCGTGGCCGTCAAGGCACTCGTCGCCGGAGCCTGCGTGCTCGCCACGGCGATGGTTTCCCCGGGGATCGCGTCGGCGGACCCCGGATCTTCCGACGGGCCCGGCATCCCGTACGCGCCCCCGGCGGAGGACCACGGCGGCGTGCGCAACCCGACGATCCCGTCGATGGTGTGGTCGCCGATCGAGGGCGCGGCCGGGCGCGTCATCGGAGCAGACCTCGGCGCCGCCGCCCTCGACGAATTGGCCTGCACGCCGATCACCGCGATCCACGTGCCCGGCACCGGCGACACCAACGTGCAGCGCGACCCCGACGATCCGCACGGCCGGATCGTGTCGGGCCTGGCCCACGACCTGGGCCTGGCCCTCGGCGACGACGTTCGCAGCATTCACGTCCCGTACCCGGCCGACGTCGCGTTGTCGGCCAGTTACGTCGGATCCAGCGCCCGCGGGATGGAGATCCTGAACGGGCTCGTCGCCGCCGTCGACGCAGCCTGCCCCGACACGACGTTCGTGTTCACGGGGTATTCGCAGGGCGCGGACATCGTCGACGGCTGGGCGGGGACCGTCATCGCAGGCGAGGCTGCGATCGGCCCGGAACGAATCGCGGCGATCACGGTGTTCGGCAACCCCCGTCGCGGAGCCGCCGTCGCCGAGACATTCGGCACCGCGCCATCCGACAGCCTCGGCATCCTCGGCCCGCGCGGAATCACATGGGGAACGCTGTCCGACCGGGTCTTCGACGCATGCAACGCCGGCGACATCTGGTGCGAGTCGGGCCCCGGCATGCGCCGCATTGCTCCGGCGGTGATGGCGGCGTCGCTCAATCCCGCCGACGCCCGCGCCACGGCAGAAGCGATCCGCACGGCGCTCGGCGCGGACATCGCCGGCGACCCGGAACTGCGCGAAGCGCTTGACGACGTCCTGCGGTTCCTCCTCGACGGCTCGGCCGACCACCTCACCTACGAGGACGATCTCGAGGGCCTAGGCTCCGCACGCGAGGCGGCGCTGGAGTTCCTCCTGGAGCGCCTCGCGGGCTGACCCGGGCCAGATCCGCTGACCGGGCATCTTTCGCTGAGCTCAGCCAGCTCCACTGACCCGGGCCAGCTCTGCTGACCGCCCTAGTTCTTGTGCAGAGCCTCGTTGAGCGTCACGCGCTCGGCGGCCCACGGCACGACCTCGACCTCGCCGGTCTGCGAGTTGCGGCGGAACAGCATGTTCGACCCGCCGGACAGGTCGGCGGCCTTGCGGTGCTTGCGCACGCCGTCGAGAAGCACCGTGCACTTGGTGCCCGCCGTGACGTACAGGCCGGCCTCGACGACGCAGTCGTCGCCAAGCGAAATGCCCACGCCGGCGTTGGCGCCGATCAGGCACCGCTCGCCGACGGAAATGGTCTGCTTCCCGCCGCCGGACAGCGTGCCCATGATCGACGCGCCGCCGCCGACGTCCGAGCCGTCGCCGACGACGACGCCCGCCGAAATGCGGCCCTCGACCATCGACGTGCCCAGGGTGCCGGCGTTGAAGTTGACGAAGCCCTCGTGCATCACCGTCGTGCCTTCCGCCAGGTGGGCGCCCAGGCGGACGCGGTCGGCGTCGCCGATGCGGACCCCGGTCGGCATGACGTAGTCGATCATGCGCGGGAACTTGTCCACCGAGTACACCGTCAGCGGCCCGCGGCCGAGCAGCTTGGCGCGCACGACGTCGAAGTTCTCCGTCGAGCACGGCCCGTAGTTGGTCCAGATGACGTTGGCCAGCAGCCCGAAAATGCCGTCCAGGTTCAGCTCGTGCGGCTTGGCCATGCGGTGGGACAGCAGGTGCAGCCGCAGATAGGCGTCGTATGCGTCGACGGGCGGGGCGTCGAAGTCGGCGATGTCGGTGCGCACGCCCACGCGGTGGACCCCGCGGTCGACGTCTTCGCCGATGAGGTGCGAGAAGAAATCGCACGAATCCGGCAGGTCGTCGGGCGCCTCCAGGCTCGTGCCGGTGCTGCCGTTGCCGTCGAGCTCGGGGCAGGGGAACCAGACGTCCAGGACGGTGCCGTCGGCGGCCAGGCTGGCCAGCCCGTAAGAGTGTGCTCCTCGTGTCATGGCGACAACGGTACTCGCCGCCGCCGTGCCGGTCGCGATGGGTTTGTTACGTTCACGTTACGCGGGTGTGTCGGCTGTCACGCTTGCTTTGCGACGCCCGCGTGCAACCCCGAGCGGCGCTCACCTTGGGCCGTGCTCACCCCGAGCTGTGCTCTCCCCGAGCGGGGCGGCCGACGGCGCGCACATGGCCAAACCCACCCCGAAACGCCAAACCCACCCCGAATGAGCTAACCCACCCGCTGTAACGGGTGGGTTAGCTCATTCGGGGTGGGTTAGCGGGGATTGGGCGGCGCCGCGGACGGTGTGCCGGGATGGGCGGCGGCCGCGGCGACTAGCGGGGGTGGGCAGCGCCGCGGTGACTAGTGGTGGACGCCGCGGACCGGGGTCTGATCGGCGGTGTCGCGGGCGCGGGCGCGCGACTTGGACGTGACACCGGCGAGCAGACCGAGGAAGAAGCACACCGCGACGACGGCGTAGACCTGCTGGCGGGCGACCTCGTCGAAAAGCATCATGACCGTCAGGCCGAGGATCATGAACACCGCCACCCACGACAGCCACGGGTAACCGGGCAGGCGGACGGTGAGCTCGTCGTTGGCCTCCATGCGGGGCCGCAGCTTGATCTGCGACAGGGCGATGACCAGCCAAATGACCAGCAGGCAGCCGCCGACGGCGTTGAGCAGGAACACCAGGACCGAGGAGCCGTCGAACACGACCTGGATGCCCACCGACAGGAAGGCGAAGACCATCGACATGATGACGGCCTTGTACGGCACCGCCTGGGAGTTCATCGCGGTGAACAGGCGCGGGGCCTCGCCGCGGCGCGACATCGAGTACACCAGGCGCGACGTGGCGTAGATCTGGGCGTTGAACGCCGACAGCAGCGCCAGGACGATGACGGCCTCCATGAAGCCGACGACGCCCGGGATGCCCGCCTGCTGCAGCACCATGGTGAACGGCGACTCCGCGGCGGTGTCCGCGCCGTCGATCTGCGCGTAGGGCAGCAGCATGATGATGATCAGCACGCAGCCGATGTAGAACAGGCCGATGCGCACGATGATCGAGCGGACCGCCGAGGCGATCGAGCGCTTCGGGTCGTCGGACTCGGCGGCGGCGATGGTGACGATCTCGATGCCGCCGAACGCGAACGCCACCGCCAGCAGGCCCGCGGCGACGCCGGAGAACCCGTTGGGCAGGAAGCCGGACTCGGCGATGTGCTGCGTGCCGACGAAGGTCGTGCCCGGCAGCAGGCCGAACACCAGCAGCACGCCGATGACCAGGAAGCCGATGATGACGGCGACCTTGATGAAGGCGAACCAGAACTCGAACTCGCCGAAGCCGCGGACCTTGGCCAGGTTGACGATGGCGAAGAACACAACGCACACCAGGCCCGGGATCCAGCCCGGGATGCCCCACCAGGCGCCCATGATCGCGCCGGCGCCGGTGATTTCCGCGCCCAGCACCATGATCAGCATGAACCAGTACAACCAGCCCATGATGAAGCCGGCGGACCGGCCGAACGCCATCTCCGCATACGTGGAGAAGGCTCCGGAAGCGGGGCGGGCGGCGGCCATCTCGCCGAGCATGGTCATCACCAGAACGACGATGATGCCCGCGGCGAGGTAGGACAGCAGCACACCCGGGCCGGCGGCGTTGATGCCGACGCCGGTGCCCAGGAACAGGCCGGCGCCGATGGCGGAGCCGAGGCCCATCATGGTCAAGTGGCGAACTTTGAGTCCCTTGCCGAGGTGCGCGTCGTCGGACGCGTCCGGCACGGCCTCGTCGGCCCGGGACAGGTGGGAGTTGGTCATGGAGGGGACATTACTCGGGGCACCCCGGCCCTTCTTCCCTCGACCTAGGACCGGATTCCCGGACCCCGCAGAAGTCGTTGACCTCGCGGGCGCCCCGAACCTCGTGGGCGTCGCGGACCTCCAGCGTCGCGTGGACTTCGCGCGCCGCCCTACGCCTCGGCCGCCCTACACCTCGGTCGGTCGCATGCACACCGCGGCGTAATCCGGGTGGCGGTAGAAGTGCATCCGGTCGCGGCCGTTGAGCTCCCACGCGGTGACGCGGCGGGTCTCGCTCGGGATCTCGATCGGGGTGTCCTTGTCGATGAGGATGTTCTTGTCGATGATGCAGTCGTCGCCGAGGTCCACGCCGACGGTGCCGGCGGAGATGCCGATGTTGCAGCGGCGGCCGATGGTCAGCGGGATGCGGCGGCCGCGCTCGTCGTGGCGGGCGACGGCGGTGCCGGCCAGCCCGATGGTGGTGTACTCGCCGAGCACGACGCCCGACGACAGGCGGCCCTCGATCTTGCAGGGGCCCAGCGAACCGGAGTTGAGGGAAACGAAGCCCTCGCGCAGCACGGTGGTGCCCGGCGCGAGGTAGGCGCCCAGACGCACGCGCTCGGCTTCGGCGATGCGCACGCCGGAGGGCACGACGTAGTCGACCATCCGCGGCATGCGGTCGATGGAATAGACGTGGATCAGGCCGCGCATGCGCAGGTTGGTGCGCAGCGCCTCGAAGTTGTCGGGCTGGCAGGGGCCCTTGTTCGTCCAGGCGACGATGTTGAGTTCGTCGAACACGTCCGCCATCTGGATGGAGTGGGGGGTGACGATGCGGTGCGACAGCAGGTGCAGGCGCAGGTAGGCGTCGTGGGAATCCACCGGCGGCTTGGACAGGTCGGCGATGGTGGTCCGCACCGCGACCTGTTCGACCCTGCGGTCCTCGTCGAGGAGGACCTGGCGCAGCAGCTGCGGGGTGAGGTCCTGCGCGCCGAGGCGCCGGGTCCCCGATTCGGTGACGGTGTCGTCGAGCTGGGGATTGGGGTACCACGTATCCAGGACGGTGCCGTCCATTGCGATGTTCGCGATACCCGTGGCCGAGGCACCAGTTGTCATCATGTTTCAGATACTATCCGCTGCCGATGGCGCCCTCGACCGCACGGTGCCCCAGCAGCCGCGCCGCCTCACGATCAACGGCGTTCACATCACGCACCTCCGGAGGTCCCCGTGCCCGGCCAGACGCCCCGAAGCTCGTCTCACAGCTCGTCCCGCAGCTCCTCCCGCGGCACCGCTCGCGGTTCCATCACCTCGACCCTGCTCGCCCGCTCCGATCTGCCGCGCGCGGCGAAGGGCGCGATCGCCGCGTCGCAGGCCCTGGCCCGCCCCGCGCTGGTGGCACTGGTCGTCGGCGTGATCGCCGCGTTCCTGGGCTGGCCGCTGGTCGCGTGGACGGCGGTGATCGTGCTGTTGGCGTGGGGCGTGAGCTGGGGCGTGTTCGCGGGCGTGGCGGCGGGGAAGTGGGCCTTGCTCGGCGCGCTCGCGGTCGGCGTCCCGGGTGCCTGGGCGATGTGGTCGGGGCTGTCCGGCCCCGGCGCGGCCGGCGCGTCGGTGATGCTGGGTCTCCTGCTCGTCGGTCTGGCGGCCGGCCTGGTCGGGGGAGTGTCGGTGCGGGCGTCGTGGGATCGTCGCCAAGCAGATCGCGAACGCCGGCTCGCGGCCTTGCCGGACTGGGCCCGCGATGAGCTCGGCCGGGTCGCCGACCGCCTCGACCCCTCGTTCCGCCGCACCCCGGGCCCCGCCGTCGTCGGCGCGCACTCGGATCCGGCGGTGCGCCTGCTCGCCGCGGTCTGCCGGCCCCTGCCCGGTGCGACGGTGCTGGCGGGCGAGCCGGCCATCGCCGTCAACGGTTCGCGCGTGGCGGTCGTCGCGTGGGGCCCGCGCCTGGATCGCGCCGACGAGGCCCCGCCGCTGCCGCCCCTGCCCGCCGGCGCCACGGCGCGGGTGTTCGTGCTCAGGGAGGGCACCGAGTTGGCCGACGAGCTGGGCCCGCTTGACGACGGCCCGGCGCCCGCGGCCCCCGGCGCGGTCGATGATTCCGGCGCGGTCGTTGAAATCGTCGCCACGGAACCGCAGGAACTCGCCGCCCACCTGGGCGCGGGCACGCCGCCGGATGGCGACGCGCTGCACGGCATCGCCGCCGACCTGCATGCCCGGGTGCTCGCCGCGCTGGATGGCTACCCTGGATCGGGTGAACGCTAAAGATTTCGATCGCGCCGGAGATCCGGACGCCGACACCGACGGCACGGCCGCCGATGCAGTCGGCACCGGCACCACCGACGCGGCCGCACGCCCCCCGCACGCCCGCGACCATCTGGACCTGCGCGCGGACCCCGTCGAGCTGACCGCGGCGCTCATCGACATCCCCAGCGTCTCGCGCGACGAGGCCCGCATCGCCGACGCCGTGGAGGCGGCGCTGCGCGATGTCGCCGCGACGATCCCGGAGGGAATGCCGGCGGTGACGGTGGAGCGCATCGGCGACAACGTCGTCGCCCGCACCCACCGAGGCCTGCCGCAGCGCGCGATCCTGGCCGGGCACCTGGACACGGTGCCCATCGCCGACAACGTGCCGTCGACCCGCGGCGTCGACGCCGAGGGCCGTGACACCATCTTCGGCTGCGGCGCGGTGGACATGAAGAGCGGCGACGCCTGCTACCTCCACGCCTTCGCCACCTTGGCCGGCTCGCCGGCGCTGAAACGCGATCTGACGCTGATCATGTACGCCTGCGAGGAGATCGCCGGGGAGTTCAATGGCCTGGGCCACCTCGCCGACAGCCATCCCCATCTGCTGGAAGGCGATGTCGCGCTGCTCGGAGAGCCGTCGGGCAACGTCATCGAAGCCGGCTGCCAGGGCTCCATCCGCGTCAAGGTCACCGCCCACGGCACGCGAGCACACTCGGCCCGGGCGTGGCTCGGCGACAACGCCGCCCACCGTCTGACCGGCGTGCTGTCCCGCGTCGCCGCGTACTCCGCCGGAACTGCGCGGATCGACGGCCTGACTTACCGTGAGGGAATGCAGGTCGTCCACATCCAGTCCGGCGTGGCCACCAACACGGTGCCCGACGAAGCGTGGGCCTACGTCAACTACCGGTTCGCGCCGCACCGCGACACCGATGAGGCCATCGCCCACCTGATGGGCGTCCTCGCCATCGACGACCCGCTGGTCGACGTCGAGATCGAAGACGTCAGCCCCGGCGCGGCACCCGGCCTCGACCGGGCGGCCGCCGCCGAACTCGTCGCCATTGCCGGCGGCGTGGCCAAGCCCAAGTACGGCTGGACGGACGTGTCGCGATTCGCGGCGCTGGGCATCCCGGCCGTCAACTTCGGCCCCGGCGACCCCGCGTACTGCCACAAGCGCGACGAGCAGATCCCCGTCGACATGATCACGGAGCTTTCCGACGACCTGCTGCGGTACCTGACCACCGCGCCCGCGGATGACGGCCGGAACGCGACCGCGCCGGCGGCGTCGTAAAGCGAAACCCCAACCCAGGAGACCGAAACATGGCCCCCCACCGCACCCCGTCCCCGGACCGCAAGCGCAAGCTGCGCGGGCCGATCATGGTCCGCGAGTCCGCCGAGTCGAACCCGAACCGGTCGACGACCGACCGCCGGCTGCTCGACCCGCAGCAGGCCACCGACTGGCTGCACACCGACACGTGGCGAGTGATGCGCATCCAGTCGGAGTTCGTCGAGGGCTTCGGTGCGCTGGCGGAGATCCCCAAGGCCATCACGGTCTTCGGCTCCGCCCGCATCAAGGAGGACCACCCGTATTACATCCAGGGCTGCGAGCTGGGCAAGGCCATTGTCGAGGCGGGCTACGCCTGCATCACCGGCGGCGGCCCCGGCCTGATGGAGGCCCCCAACCGCGGAGCCCACGACGCCGACGGCCTGTCCGTGGGGCTCG
>DGYMI06202__coassemble_1221_pt1 | contig 18771 bp, 17 predicted proteins | sample DGYMI06202__metabat2_high_PE_017 | metagenome-assembled genome bin DGYMI06202
GAGACCTTGCCGTGCATGCCGGGCATGCCCATGTGCAGCTCGTGGGCGTCCGGGAACGCGCCGCGGGCCATCAGGGTGGTGACGACCGGCACGCCGGTCATCTCGGCGAAGGCGATCAGCTCGGCCGAGGCGTCGGCCTTGATGACGCCGCCGCCGACGTAGAGCACCGGGCGCTCGGCCGCGGCGATCATGCGCACGGCCTCCTCGATCTGGCGGGAGTGCGGGGTGGTCACCGGGCGGTAGCCGGGCAGGTCCACCTCCGGCGGCCAGACGAAGTCGATCTCGGCGTTCTGCAGGTCCTTGGGCACGTCGACGAGGACGGCGCCCGGGCGGCCGGTGGAGGCGAGGTGGAACGCCTCGGCGATCGCCTTGGGGATGTCGTTGGCGTCGGTGACCATGAAGTTGTGCTTGGTCACGGGCATGGTCACGCCGCGGATGTCGGCTTCCTGGAAGGCGTCGGAGCCCAGCAGGGGCATGCCGACCTGGCCGGTGATGGCGACGACGGGCACGGAGTCCATCTGCGCGTCGGCCAGCGGGGTGACCAGGTTGGTGGCGCCGGGCACACGCCGACCTTGCCGGAGACCTGCGCGTAGCCGGTGGCGGCGTGGCCGGCGCCCTGCTCGTGGCGCACCAGGACGTGGCGGATCTTCTCGGAGTCGAACAGCGGGTCGTACAGCGGGAGGATCGCGCCGCCCGGAATGCCGAATACGACGTCCGCGCCAAGCTCCTCTAGGGACCGGACGATCGCCTTCGCGCCGGTCATGCGCTCCGGCGTCGTACGGCGATTCTGCGCGGCCACGGTGGCGGGCGAGGGGCTGTTCTGTGGGGCGGCGTTCATTCCGGTGCGCTCCTGTGGTCGGGTGTGGGCGGGTCCGAACATGATGGACCTGGCGAGATGCCCGAGACGGGATTCCGCCGGCCCATGTCACCTTCGACCCTAGCGTCCACATAGTGGACAGTCAATCCCACATAGTTGGACGACACCCCGGAGAACTGCCGGAACTCCCCCGTATTATCCCCCGCACCTCAGGCTCCTCTAAGCCTGCGAACCTACCGTGGCGCCCATGGAATTTCTTCTATATCTATTGCAGCGCACCTGGTCGTGGATAGCCAACAACGGCCTGTCCATCGCCGCGCTGTTGATCCTGGTGGTGCTGATCCCGCGCATCCGCCGGTTCGTCATCGCCGTCGCCACCGGCAACATGTCCGAGGGCGAGGAGTCGACGAAGGGCAGGCGCGCCCTGATCGGCGCGGTCGTCTACATAGTGGAGATGATCGCCTACTTCATCGTCGGCATCGCGCTGCTCGGGCAGTTCGGCGTCTCGCTGACGGCGGCGGCCGTGCCGGCGACGGTGGTCTCCGCCGCGATCGGCTTCGGCGCGCAGGGCGTCATCGCGGACCTGCTCGGCGGCGTCTTCATCATCGCGGAGAAGCAGTACGGCATCGGCGACTGGGTGGAGTTCCACTCCCCCTCGGGCACGGTGCAGGGCGACGTGGTGAACATGACGCTGCGCGCGACGACCATCCGCACGCTCAACGGCGAGGAGGTCGTGGTCCCGAACTCCGAGGCGCGCATGTGCGTCAACTACTCGTCGAAATGGTCGCGCGCGGTCATCGAGATGCCGGTGCCCATGACGGCAGGCGGGTCGATCCGCGATCTGGAGGAGCGCACCCTCGAGGCCGCCCGCCGCGCGATCGCGGCCGACGGCGTCAAGGAGCACGTCTTGTCCGAGATCCGCATCCAGTCCTCGACCCAGCTCGTCGCCCCGACGACGATGGGCCTGCCGTGGACGGTCACCATGCGCCTGATCGTCGATTGCGAGCCGGGCGACCAGTGGCTCATCGAGCGCGCGGTGCGCTCGGAGATCATCGACACCTGGTGGGACGACTACGGCGAGCGCGCGACGGGCAACCCCCTGAAGACGGCGGAAGCGCTGAGCGCCCACTTCGGCGCGTTGCCGGCGGGCGTGGCGGACAGGTTCGGGCAGTCGCCGGTCACCCGCCCCGATTCGCTTGACGACGCCGACGGCCCGACGACCATGCTGGGCGCCGGACGAGGCGCCGGGCCGGCATCGCGGCGCGGCGAGGGGTCGCTCGAGGTGGAGCAGGCCCACGCCGCCGCCCAGGATGCTGCGGCATCGGGTGACGAGCGCCGCCGCAGCGACATCCCGTCCGCGGGCGCCCGCATGGATGCGGAGCGGCGCAAGGCCGGCAACGATCCCGATGATTCCGGCGAGACCGCGGTCATGCCCCGCGGCCGCTACGGCGCCGCGGACCGAGACGAGGACGATCCGGACGTCCATGACGGAAAGGACGGGGACGACGCAGCCGAGAAGCAGTCGTCGGCCGAGGCCGCCACCGGCCCCGAGTGGTCGGCGATGACCCGCCGCGAACGGGTCCGCCGCGTGCTGTCGGCGGGTGGCCGCGCGCGGCCGTCGACGGTCGTGATGATTTCCGCCCTGGTCGTCCTGGGGCTGCTCAACCTGGCCACCGTCGAACCGGGCGAGGGCGAGGACGGGGTCGCCGGTTGGCTGGCGCCGAGCCGCTTCACCGGGGAATCCGAAACGACGGAGGAGAACACCGGGGGCGAGACGGGCACCGGGAACGGAGGCTCCACCACCGCCCCGCCGACCACCACTCGCCAGCAGGACGAGATCCGTCCCCCGCAGAACGAGACCGGCACCGGAACCGGTACGGGAACCGGCACCGGAGGCACGGGCGATACGGGTGGCACGGGCACCGGCACCGGAACGGGCGGCACCGGAACCGGCACCGATACCGGCACCGGCACGGGCGATACGGGTGGCACGGGCACGGGAACCGATACCGGAACCGGAACCGGCGGCGGCACGGACGGCACAGGCACCGGGACCGGCACGGGCACCGGCGGGACGGCCAATTAGCGGTTCGAGTACCGAGTGCATGGGTGCCCGGCGGGCACCCTACAATGTGCCCTCATGAGCACCGATCGGCCGACCACGCTGCCCACGACCCGTTTCCGCCCCCAGAAGACGCATTTCATCGCCGTCGCCTTCCTGGTTTTCCTGGCGATTCTGGCCATGGGCTTCGAGCCGCTGTGGTTCGCCCCGCTGCTGCTGGTGCCGCTGGTGTACGCGCTGTGGATCCTGCGGGTGCGCACCACCGTCAGCTCCCGCGGGATCACCGCGGTGTACCTGACCGGCGGCCGCCGGTCGCTGCCCTGGAACCGCTTCCGCGGCGTGCTGTTCGACAAACGCGGCAAGGCCTTCGCCGTCGCCGACGACGACTCGAAGTTCTCCCTGCCGGCGATCTCCTTCAACTCGCTGCCGGCGCTCAGCGACGCCACCGACGGCCGCATCCCCGATCCCGTCACCCCGGCCCGCCTCGCGGACGAGGAGAAGGTCGAGGTCTTCGACCGCGACGGCAACTCGGTGAAGATGACCCGCGAGGAGTTCGACGCCCAGTCGAAGGCGCGCAACGCCGAGGACGCCCCCGAGGCGTAGGCGCCGTCCGTCGCCAAGCGTTTCCGCCCGGGCCCCGTGCCCGGGCGGTTTCCCGTTGCAGGGGCCATTGCCGCCGGCGGGGCCGAAATGTGAACAAGTAAACAGATCCGGGAGGATAATCAACGCATGTCAATCGTTCTAGCGGGCATTGTGCTCGGGTATTCGCTGATCGTCGCAATCGGGCCGCAGAACGTACTCCTCATCAAGCAGGGCATCCGCCGCTAGGGCATCGCCGCCGTCATTTTGGTCTGCGCTCTCTCGGCCATCGTCCTCGTCGCCGCGGGCACCGCGGGCGTCGGCGTCCTGGTCGAAAAGGCCCCCATCGCGCTGGAGATCCTCCGCTGGGGCGGCGCGGCGTATCTGCTGTGGTTCGCGATCCGCACCTTCCGCGACGCGATCGACCCGAAGTCGCTGCACGATTCGGATGAATCGGAGGCCGAGGCCGAGGCGGCCGGGTCCCGCCGCCACGTGGTTCCCGCTGCTGGGTTACGGCGCGCGGGCGCTGAGCGAGCCGCTGTCCAGGCCGAAGGTGTGGCGCTGGCTCAACGTCGCCGTCGGCTGCATGCTGCTGTTCATCGTCGCCCGCCTGGTGTTGATGTAGGCATTTCCGCACCACGGGATCGCAATGTCCACATAGTGGACACTCTTGCCCACCCGATGAGACGTGCGGGGTGCAGAAGGTTTATCATTGGTGCGATGCCGGGGCGCTCGCCCGCCCCGGCCGAGAACACCGCCGACAACCAGAGAGGAATGGGGCAGCCATGATCCCCCTTCGTTCCAAGGTCACCACCGCCGGCCGCAATGCCGCGGGCGCCCGATCCCTGTGGCGCGCCACCGGCATGACCGACAGCGACTTCGGCAAGCCGATCATCGCCATCGCGAACTCGTACACCCAGTTCGTGCCGGGCCATGTCCACCTCAAGAACGTCGGCGACATCGTCGCGGAGGCGGTCACCGCCGCCGGCGGCGTCGCGCGCGAGTTCAACACCATCGCCGTCGACGACGGCATCGCCATGGGCCACGACGGCATGCTCTACTCGCTGCCGTCGCGCGAGATCATCGCCGACTCCGTCGAGTACATGGTCAACGCCCACACCGCCGACGCCCTGGTGTGCATCTCCAACTGCGACAAGATCACCCCGGGCATGCTCAACGCGGCGCTGCGCCTGAACATCCCCGTCGTGTTCGTTTCCGGCGGCCCCATGGAGTCCGGCTTCTCGGTGGTCGTCGACGGCGTCGTCAAGCCGGGTTCGGACCTGATCTCCGCGATCTCGGCGTCGGCCGACGACAAGGTCGACGACGAGCAGCTGCTCGACATCGAGCGTTCCGCCTGCCCGACCTGCGGTTCCTGCTCCGGCATGTTCACCGCCAATTCGATGAACTGCCTGACCGAGGCCCTCGGCCTGTCGCTGCCGGGCAACGGTTCGACGCTGGCCACCCAGGTCGCCCGCCGCGACCTGTTCACCAAGGCCGGCGAGCTGATCGTCGACCTGGCCAACCGCTACTACCGCGACGGCGACGAGACGGTGCTGCCGCGCAACATCGCCAACCGCGACGCGTTCGTCAACGCCATGACCCTCGACGTGGCCATGGGCGGTTCGACCAACACCGTGCTGCACATCCTCGCCGCCGCCCAGGAGGGCGAGATCGACTTCGACCTCGCCGACATCGACGAGATCTCCCGCAACGTGCCGTGCCTGTCGAAGGTCGCGCCGAACTCGGATTACTACATGGAGCACGTGCACCGCGCCGGCGGCATCCCCGCCATCATGGGCGAGCTGCGCCGCGGCGGCCTGCTCAACATGGACGCCAACTCGGTCCACGCCCCGTCGCTGGCCGAGCAGCTCGACGACTGGGACATCCGCGGCGGCAAGGCCACCGACGAGGCCATCGAGCTGTTCCACGCCGCGCCCGGCGGCGTGCGCACCACGGAGCCGTTCTCCACGGACAACCGCTGGGAGTCCCTCGACGTCGACGCCGAGAACGGTTGCATCCACTCGGTGGAGCACGCGCACACCAAGGAGGGCGGCCTGTGCGTCCTGCGCGGCAACATCGCCCGCGACGGCGCCGTGCTCAAGACCGCCGGCATCACCGAGGATCAGTTCCACTTCGAGGGCGTCGCCCGCGTCGTGGAGAGCCAGGAGGAGGCGGTGTCGGTGATCCTCACCCGCACGCTCCAGCCCGGCGAGGTCCTGTTCGTGCTGTACGAGGGCCCCTCGGGCGGCCCGGGCATGCAGGAGATGCTGCACCCGACGGCGTTCATCAAGGGCGCCGGCCTGGGCAAGAAGTGCGCCCTGGTCACCGACGGCCGCTTCTCCGGCGGTTCCTCGGGCCTGTCCATCGGCCACGTCTCCCCCGAGGCCGCGGCCGGCGGCGACATCGCCCTGGTCCGCGACGGTGACCCGGTGTACATCGACGTCTCCGAGCGCCGCCTGGAGATCCAGGTCGACGACGCCGAGCTGGCCCGCCGCCGCGAGGAGGAGCTCGCCCGCGACAAGCCCTTCACCCCGCACAAGGAGCGCCCGCGCAAGGTGACCAAGGCCCTGCGCGCATACGCCAAGATGGCCTCCAGCGCCGACAAGGGTGCCGTGCGCATCGTCGATTAATCGGCCCTGCACGACGAAAGCCACCCCTCGTTTCGAGGGGTGGCTTTTTCGCTTGACGACGGCCCGCGTGGCCCGTTGTCACCGTCGCCCGCGGCGGCTCCGCATGCCCTGGCCCGCGGCGGCCGCGATGCCGCCGACAACGATCAGGCCGAGCATCATGCCGATGCCCACGAACAGCAGCGTGACCAGGGAGTCCTCGAGATTCCCGGCCCTGACCACGCCCACGGCCCACAACCCCGTCGCCGTGACGGATGCAGTGATGGCCGCGGCGATGGTGGCCTGGAAGCCACGTCCCAGGCCAACCGAGATGACCGCCGCGGCCTGCTCGCGCCTGCGGCCGTCGCGGTCGTTGAACTCGTTGGGCTCCATGCCCCCTTTGTGCGGGAGGGCACGGCGAAGGGCCCTCCCCGCGAGCTCGTCGTCAAGCGGGAAGGGCCCTGTCGGGGCGGCGCCGGATCAGGCGGTGGCGCCGGTCGTCGTGTCGACGAACGGCAGCTGACCGGCGGTGAGGTACCACAGGCCGATCGCGGCGGCGATGGCCAGGATGCAGAAGATCCAGGAGCTCGCCAGCGGGCGGCGCGCCCAGCCGCGGCTGAAGTCGATGCCGTAGCGGCCCGGGCCGGTGAACTGCAGCGCCAGCGACGCCGCGGTCAGCGCCAGGTGCAGGCGCACCGGCTCGGCACCTTCGGCCAGGACGTTCCAGCCGGAATCGCCGACGGCGACCTCGAACATGGTGAGGAACGCGGAAATCGCCAGGGCGAGCGCGGCGCCCAGCGGCGTCGCCAAGCCGAGCACCAGCAGACCGCCCGCAATGACCTGGATGGTCGGGATGGCCACGGCGATGACGCCCGCGAACTGGTAGCCGTTGTCGGCGAACGTCGCCTCCAGGGCGCCGAGGCCCGGGGCCCCGCCGAACTGGAAGAACGTGGCCAGTCCGAGCATCAGCAGCATGCCGCCGACGCCGAGGCGCAGCAGCAGCAGACCGAAGTCGAGGGTGCCGCGGCGCGGGTCGAGGTCGCGGTCGTGGTCGCGGTGGTCCTCGCGGAAGTCCGGGTCGTCGGGATCGTCTGCGGTGGCCGTGCCGACGACGGGAGCGTCGTAGTCGCGGTCTCGGTCGTAGTCGTCGCGATCATCGCGGGAAGCGGCGACCGCCGCTCCCGCCGCGCCCACGCCGAGGCCGGCGCCACCGACCGCCCCGAGAGTGCCCGGATCGGTGGTGGCGGTGTTCGCGGCGTCGCGGTCACGGTCGCCGTCGAGGTCGTCGTAGCCCGTGGCGGCCGGCGAGACCTGCGTCGGCTGATCGGCGTCGGCGGCGAAGTCCGCGTCCGCCTCGCGGTACTCGTCGGTCTTGGCCAACGGCTCGATGCGCTGCGGTGCGGTGCGCCCGGCCGCGGCGTAGATGTCGCGGCGCGGGATCACCTGGGTTTCCTCGGCCGGGGCCCCGGTGTCCGAGGTGGCCGTGGCCGTGGGCTCCGACACGGCGGCGGCCACGGTCTCGTCGGCACCGTCGGCGGAGCCCGCCATGGGGCCGGCGCCGGTGCCGTCGAGCTCGATGATCTCGGTGGCCGCGTCGGATTCGGGCGCGGGGCCGTCTGCGATGTCGGCCTTGGACGCCGGAACGGCGTTGCCGGTGGGGGCGACATCGGCAGCGGGGCCGTCGTCGGCGATTCGACGGTAGGTCGGGACGTCGAAGTCGTCGTCAAGCCCCTCCTCGTAGTCGCCCAGGTTGCGGGGATTCGGGTTCTTGGTGTTGTCGCTCACATCGCCCAGGGTAAGCGTTGGACACCGTTTGCGGCGGCTGACGTGCCGGGGCCCGTGCGTTTTTCCTATTCTGGCGGGCATGGGAATCGATCGGATCGGCCGCGCGGGCGCGGGCGCGGCGCTGGCTGCATCGCTGGCGCTGGGGCTGGCCGCGTGCATGGACGATTCCCCGGAGCTCGCCGGGACGTTCGCCGAGGTGACCTCCGAGCCGACCGGCGTCCCCATGCCGGATTCGGGGATGCGCGAAGCGATGCCGACCCCGGGCGTGCAGCGTGAGCCTCGGGAATCGTCGGACCCGTGCGCGATCGATGACGTGGTCCTCGCGGCATGTTTGCCGGAAACGACCGCCATGGCGTCGCCGGGTCCGGGCCGCGCGGTCGTGGCCACGGCCGATGGGCGGGTGCAGCTGGTCGTCGCCGGCGCGGCCCCGGTGGAGATCGCCGACGCCGGGTCGCGGGTCCGTCAGATCACCGCGGGCCCGACCGTCGCCGAGGATGGCCAGCTGTTCATGCTCCGCGACGACGGTTCCGTCGCCCGCTTGACCCTCCTCCCCGGCGGCGGCACCGATGTGCGGGAGTTGCCGCGGCACTCGGACCCCGGGAATCTGGCGTTGTACGTCGACGGCGCGGGCGAGGTGAACACCTTGCTCGCCGGCGATCCCACGATCGAGGTGATTTCGGTCTGCCACACGCCGGTCGGCGCCCCTCCCCTGATGACGGTCCGCCTCGACGGCACTCCGCTGCTCGCCCAGTGGTCCGGAGGCTTGATCGAGCCCGTCGGCGGCGTCGACCTCGATGATTCGCTGGGCGGGTGCGCCGTCGTCGGCGAGGAGGTGGTCGTGGCGGTGCCGGCGGCGCAGCGCGTGGTGTCTCTTCCCGTTGCGCCGCCGGAGCCCGGGCCGTTCGGCGCGTGGACGGTGACGGGGTCGCCGGAGACCATGCTCGAGGGCGAATTCGGCCACGTCGGCTGGGTCGCTCCGGTGCTCGCCGATGGCGGCGTCGAGGTGTGGGGCGCAACGGTGAACAAGGCGGATGGCCGCGAGGCCGGCGCGTCCGACGAGCGCGTCTTCCGCATCCCCTCCGGCGGCGCGGAGGGCGGTTCGCCGGATTAGAGGGTGTGGGGCGGGATGCGCCATGGCCCTTTTGCTTGACGACGCCACCGACCTCATCCATGGCCATGGATTCGCCATCATGTACGGGTTGAGATGCGCGACCAAAAGTGGCCCTTTTGGGGTTCATGGTGCGGAAAGTTCCCGAATCGTTGCCCTAGTTTCGAATAGACGGGATCGAACACCTGTATCATATGAAGTGAAGCAGGGCGGGGATCACAGGCCCGAATTCACGGTTACGGAAGCATCGACGATCGCATCGCATCACCCGGGGGACACGACATGGCTGCCGACCATGACGCGCACGATGAACACCACGACACCAACGCCGCAACCAATCACGACCCACCACGCAAACGGTGGGTCACCGAGCGTGCCGACGACGAACTGACCCGACGCGCACGCGCCCGCAATCTCGATGAACTCGCCATGGCCGTCGCCTGCGCGCCACACGGCGACGACGACGTCGATTCCCATGCCGCGGCCGTGGCCACCAGAATCGGCTCCGGGAAAGCGGCCGCCATCGACTACTGCGACATCGGGATCATGCTGCGCCGCATGCCGCGCATCCACGAATTCTGCCGATCCGGTGCCCTGCCGTTGTGGCATCTGAAGAAGATGGCCGCCGCCGTCATTGCGGTGTCCGACGAGCACATCGCGGCCATCGAAACGCACTTCCTCGGGTATCTCCGCCCCCGCCGCGACTACCAGGCGTTGCCCGGCATCCGCGTGTGGGCCCGCGAACTGCGGCGCATCGTCGAGTCGGTCGAGCCGATCTCCACTCCCCCGGATGATGACGAAGAATCCGCTTCCATCCGCTCCGAGTCCTACTCCGTCGACAACGGGTATCCCGGCGACCATGGCGAACTCCACGTCATCTTGCGCAAGGACCGCCTCGCGGAATTCGACGCGGCCGTCCGCGCCATCCGCGACGCCAAGATCAGCGCCGGCCAAGACTGCTCCCTGGGTGACGCCCTGATGCACATGTGCCGCGGCGATTTCGCGGGCGCCGGGGTCACGCTCAACGTGTACGCCGATGCCGACGCCGACGAAGACGACCTGCAACTTTGGCTCGACGGCGCCGGATGGCTGCCGAAGTACCTGACCAGGCAATGGCTGGAAAGAGCCGATCGAGCGCGCCTCTCCGCCGACTCGCGGACCGACGGTTACGTGCCCACGGATGCGCAGAAGGCCCGGGTGCGGGGCCGCGATGGCGGCTGCCGGTTCCCCGGGTGCAACGTGCCCGCCCACAAGTGCCAGTTCGACCACGTCATCGAGTGGGTGGCCGACAAGGGCCCCAAGGGCGCGCCGGGAACGTGCACGAAGGATGCCGGCTTCATCGCCGGCGGCGGCGCCACCAATCTCGGCGTCACCGCCACATGGAACCTGCAGTGCCTGTGCCAGCACCACCACAATCTGAAAACCAGCCGGCACTGGCGAGCGGTCATGCACGAAGACGGCTCCGTGACCTGGACCGACCACAAGGGCACGACCATCGCCACGACGGTGCCCCATGGCCCCATCGCCCACATCAACCGCCAAACCTTCGACCAGCGGGCGACCCGCCTTACCGCCACGATCCGCGGGGCCAACGCCCGCAGGCTCCGCGCCGAAGCGGACGCCGCCGCGGCCATGGAAAAGGCCGACATCGACGCCGCGATCCGCAACCACGCCCGGCGCACTGCGACGTTCGAGCAGGAACTCGAGCACTTCACGGCCGGACCGCTCAACTCCACCGACCCCGACATCGCCGCCGAAGCCCGGGCACTGGCCGACGCAGCTGACGATGGATGGCCGAGCACCGAAGATCCGACGTGGGCCCCGGAGCCGAAACCGACGTCGACCCCAGCAGGCCGGCCGTCGAGGACCATGAACTGGAAAGCGGATGCGGATCCCGGGCAGCGGCGAGGAGCTGACCTGGATCCGCGTGGCTGGGCGAGTGTCAGCACCGATGACGACTGGGCCAACTCCCCGATGCAACGCAACCCCGACCTGACCGGTGATGACTGGCCAGACGAACCGGTCTCACAGCCGGGACCGCAGGTGACGACTCCTCCGCGAATCGTCTGCCGGCCCCCACGGCGACGTGCCACGATCGACGCCGATCCGACGGAAGCGCCGGAACCGCCGAGGCCCCTCGGGCCCGACCCGACGATCCCGTTCTAGGCATCCACGTTCCGGGCCCGGCCCCGTTCTGGCCCCATCCCGGAGCTGCCCCTCCCCCCTTACGACATGCCTCGTCCGCAATCGCCGAAACAAGATTGATGAAGGTTAGGCTATGGTTCCTTTATGGCTCGCATCACTTCCACCCTCACCGTCGTCGCGGCGGAACGCGTTTCGCCGACCATCCAGCGCGTGAAATTCCACGTCTCCGACATCACGCCCTTCGCGGAATCGCCGCACACGGATGCCTACGTGAAGCTGGTGTTCGAGCAATCAGTCGGCCATTCACAGAGCCAGGCACAGGCACAGGCACAGGCACAGGCACAAGCACAGACGCTGCGCACCTACACCGTGCACTCCATCGACGCCGAAGCTTCGACGCTGGCCATCGACTTCGCGCTCCATGGCGGCACCACGGAAGCCGCCGGCGATTCCGCGCCGAGCTCAGGCATCGCGTGCACGTGGGCGTTGGCGGCCCGTCCCGGCAACGTACTCGAAGCACGCGGGCCGGGCGGGGCATACTCGCCCGACCCGACCGTGGCACGCCACTTGATCTGCGGCGACGCCACCGCCATCCCCGCGATCGCCGCCGCGGTCTCCGCGCTGCCCGCCGAAGCCATCGCGGACGTCATCGTCGAAGCACCCGACTACGCCGACGTCGACCTGATCGCCAACCATCCCGGCGCATCGATCACGCACGTGACCCCAGCCTCGGGCCCCGACGCCGCACCCGGCGATGCGCTGGTGGAGATGACCACGGCGATCGTCGGCAAGCTCACTTCCCGCGCCGACTTTGACCCGGAAACGCTGCAGGTCTTCGTGCACGGCGAAGCCAATGCCGTGATGAAGCGCATCCGCCCCATGCTCAAGGACGCCGGCATCCCCGTCCGCGGCGCCTCGATCTCCGGGTACTGGCGGGTCGGCCGTACCGAAGAAGGGTTCCGCGCGTGGAAGAAGGAGAACCGGCCCGCCGAAGACTGATCTCCTACGCCCGCACCCCGTCATCGTCGGCGACGCCGACGAACTGATAACCGACCACAGCATTGTGCAACGCCGGCTGGTCGAAATCGGCGGACTGCAGGCACGTCAGCAACAGCAGGCGGCCGGGCGTCGGCTCCTCGCCCCACACCTCATCGTCGACCGCCAACTCCTCCTTCGTCGGCGAATGGAAATCCGTGGCCTCGTAGACCAGCCACGTATCGCCCGACTCGACTGTGCGCACGCGCAATTCGTCACCGGGCTTCACGGCGAATTCGCCGGCCACGGAGTCGAAGACGTCGTCGAACACCCCCGGCACCCGCGCCCCCGCATGCCCGGCCATCACGGCGACGTCCTCCTGATCCGTCGACGGCAACACGTACGGCTTGTCGTCGGCGGTGTAGAAGCACACGTCCATCATGTGCAGGGGATCCAGGCCGCGGTCCGTCATCGGGCAGAGCTCCTGCACCACCGGCTCGACGATCCCCAAACCCGGCAACGAAATCTCGGTCGGCATCGACGCGGCGATCGGCTCATGCCCCGACTCCGGCCCCCGCGGCTCCGATGCCGCAGACCCGGCCGGGGCGGGTGACGCCGCATCTCCGGCATCGTCGCCGGCTCCGCACGCGCCCACGAACAACGCCGCCGTGGCAAGCGCCGCGACCACGATGGATCTGCCCTTCGAGGACCGGGGCGAGAACGTGAACATGATCGACTCTCCTTCAGGCGGCGGTTGCGGCGGGCCCGTCGGAGACGCCCGCGTACTCCCAGCCGACGATGACGTTGTGGGTTGCGGCGGAAAAAGGGTTGCGGGGTTGGATGCAGCTGATGGTCAGCATCCGCCCCGGAACGGGGCCGGTGCCCCAGACGTCCTCGTCGCCGCCGAGGGACGCCTTGTCCATCGAGTGGAAATCGACGGCCTCGTACACCAGCCACTCGTCGCCTCCGGCCTCGGTGCGGACGAGCAGCTCGTCGCCCTTCTCCGGCGTGAACGTGTCGGCGGCGGCGTCGTACAGGTCGTCGAAGACGGCGGCCCGCCCCGACGCCGCGTGGCCGGCGAGCACCGACACGTCGGGGGCGTCACTGCCGGGCAACGAATAGGGGCGGTCATCGGCGACGTAGTAACAGGCGGTGTCCATGTTGACCGGATCCAGCGCACCGTCGGTCAGCCGACATGGCTCGGCGTCGATGCCGGCACGCAGGCCCAGCGCCGGAATGGCGAACTCGACGGGCCTGGACGGCTCGACCTCCACGGCCGAGTCGGTCAGCTCGATCGCCGCATCGGCGCGTTCGACCGACGGGCCGGTATTCGCGAACGGCCCGAAGCCGAGGACATGGGCGCCGACGGCGAAGGAGGCGAGGACGGCCAACACGACGATGACGTCCATCGGCCGCCACCTTCGCTCCCGCTTCACGACGTCATCCACCGACCCCGCCGCCATCCCGCACCTCCTTCATGCCCCGGCGCCACGCACCGATTACTGCGACGCGCGACGACGCAACGCGTATACGCCACCTGCGACGGAGATCAGCACGACCCCGCCCGCGGCCGCCCATGCGGCATCGTTGTCGCCGGTGCGGGCCGGGACGCCACGGTCACCCTTCTTGGGCTTCTCCTTCGGCTCGACCGGGCGCGCCTTCGACGCCGGGGTCTTCTCCGATGTCTTGGTCGGCTTGGTCGACTCGCTGGGCTTGGACGTCTCGGTCGGCTTGCTGGTCTCGCTGGGCTTGCTGGTCTCGCTGGGCTTGCTGGTCTCGGTCGGCTTGCTGGTCTCGGTCGGCGCCGTCGTCTCGCTCGGCGCCGTGGTCTCCGTGGGGGCCGGGGCCTCGCTGGTCGCTGCGTCGGCCTGGGCCACGACGTCGACTGCGGCCGAGGCCAGCGGAGCCCCCATCGCCGCGGCGCCGGTGGCGAGGACCGCCGCGCCGGTCCACGCCGCCATCTTCTTGATCTTCATGATGCTCTCCTTGCCTTCATGTGATCTCCGGCCCTCAACATCCGCCGCCGATCACGCCGAATTTCCTGGTCCCCGAAGGCTAGCCCGAAATTGCGTTGGCACCGGAAATAATTCCCGCCACACCCCCGCCGCAGGGGTTCGAGGAGGTCACGTGGTCTGCGAAGGCACCCCCGAATGCTTGACGACGGAGCCCGCCGAGACCCACATGGTCGTTCAGCCTGCCTTCATAGGCCCAACACACCCGTTACAGCCCATGCCCGTATGATCCGTCAAGCGGAAAAGCCGACGGCCCGGGATCCTGGGTGGATTCCGGGCCGTCGGCGTCGTCAAGCAAACTAGCCGAGCTTCTTGGCGATCAGCTGATTGACCTGTGCCGGGTCGGCCTTGCCGCGGGTGGCCTTCATGACCTGACCCACGATGGCGCCGACGACCTTCTTGTTGCCGGCCTTGTACTTCTCCACGATGTCGGGGTTGGCGGCCAGCGCCTCGTCGACGGCGGCCTCGATGGCACCGTCGTCGCGCACGACCTCCAGGCCGCGGGCCTTGACCACCTCGTCGACGTCGCCCTCGCCCTCGAGGACGCCATCGACGGCCTTGCGGGCCAGCTTGTTGGTCAGCTTGCCCTCCTTGATCAGGTCCACGACGCGGGCGACCTGCACCGGAGTGATCTCCAGGGCGGACAGCTCCACGCCGCGGGCGTTGGCCTGCTGGGACAGGTACGCGACCCACCAGGCGCGGGCCTCGTCCGGGGTGGTGCCGGCCTCGACGGTGTCGACGATGAGATCCAGCGCGCCGGCGTTGACCAGGTCGCGCATCTCCTCGTCCTTCAGGCCCCACTCCTTCTGGATGCGGGCGCGGCGGATCCACGGCAGCTCCGGCAGCGTGGCGCGGATCTCCTCGACCCACTCGCGCGGCGCGATCACCGGCGGCAGGTCCGGGTCGTTGAAGTAGCGGTAGTCCTCCGCCGTCTCCTTGATGCGGCCGGCCGACGTCGAACCGTCGGTCTCCTGGTAGTGGCGGGTTTCCTGGCGGATGAAACCGCCGTCCGTGAGCACCTGCGCCTGGCGCTGCATCTCGTAGCGCACCGCCTGCTCGACGGACTTCAGCGAGTTGATGTTCTTGGTCTCGGTGCGGGTGCCGAACTCCTCCTGGCCGATGGGGCGCAGCGACAGGTTGGAGTCGACGCGCATGGAGCCCTGGTCCATGCGGGCATCGGAGACGCCGAGCGCCTTGACCAGGTCGCGCAGCGCCGACACGTATGCGCGGGCTACCTCGGGGGCGCGCTCGCCGGCGCCGATGATGGGCTTGGTGACGATCTCGATCAGCGGCACGCCCGCACGGTTGCAGTCGACCAGCGACCGCGTCGCGCCATGGATGCGGCCCGAGGTGCCGCCCAGGTGCGTGAGCTTGCCGGTGTCCTCCTCCATGTGCGCGCGCTCGATCTCGATGCGCCACTCGGTGCCGTCGTCGAGGACGACGTCGAGGTGGCCGTTGAACGCGATCGGCTCGTCGTACTGGGAGATCTGGTAGTTCTTCGGCTGGTCCGGGTAGAAGTAGTTCTTCCGGGCGAAGCGGGACGACTCCGCGATCTCGCAGTTGAGAGCCAGGCCGATCTTGATGGCCCATTCGACGCCCGTCTTGTTCACCACGGGCAGCGCGCCCGGCAGGCCGAGGCTGCACGGGTCGACGTTGCTGTTGGGGGCGGCGCCGAAGTTGGCGGAGGAGGCGGAGAACATCTTCGTGTTCGTCGCGAGCTCGACGTGCACCTCCATGCCCATCACGGGGTCGAAGCGCTCGAGGACCTCGTCGTAGTCCATCAGATCATCAGCGTAAGCGGCGGTCATGGGGGACATCGTACTAGTGGCGGGAAGGCCGCGGGCACCCCGGGGCCGGGCCGGTGGACTAGCCTGTTCTCGTTACCGTCCCGATGGCCGCCGCGCCATCGCCGATCATCGACTGGGAGCCCCGATGACCCACGCCCGCACCGACGACACGCCCTCCGATTCCGGCCGGAAGGGCCTGTTCGCCGGGCTCGCCATCGCCGTCGCGGTGATCGTGACCATCGCCGTGGTCGCGTCGATGTTCTTCGGCAAGTCCAACCAGGGACACGGTGCGGAGCTGCGCCCGCAGGATCTGCGCGATTCGCTGCCGGGGCAGCTTGCGGAGGGCTGGAAGTCGGAGATGTGCTTCCTGCTCATGGACAAGCCCGCCGGTTTGGGTGCGGCGCCCGAGGACGTGCCGGAGCAGGTCCCGGCCCTCAACTGCCTGCTCGACGTCGGGGAGGCCAACGGCGTGTCCACCACCATGGTCTCCGACGAGGAATTCGCCGCGGCCGTGACCGATCCGGCCGAGGGCGTGGAGATGGTCGATTTGGGGTCCTCCGACGACGGCGCCCATGAGCTGTCCTGGCTGCACGCGACGGGCCTGATCTACGACGTCACCGAGAACTCCGTGCTGCGGTTCGGCCCGTTCGACGACGAGGCCGCCGCCCGCGAGTTCGCCCGCGCCCACGGCCTGCTCGCCGCCGAGTAGCGTCGCCCGCCCGTGCCCGGCCCCCGCGAGCATCCCCCGGTTCCCCCGACGTCGCGCGCCGCGATGCCGTCCTTCCGCGACGGTGCGCATCGCGCGGCCGGTGCGGGGGCCTTCGGCGATTCGCTTTCCGACGCCGACGCGGCACGCTACGACGACGTGCGCCCCGGGTACCCGCCCGAGGTGGTGGCGTTGCTTGCCGACGGCGACCGGGCCGGCGCGGCGCTGGACGTCCTCGACGTCGGGGCCGGCACCGGCAAATTGACCGCCGGGCTCGTGGCGGCGGGCCACCGGGTCACCGCGGTGGAGCCCGGAGCGGAGATGCTCGCGGGATTGGCCCGGGCCTGCCCCGGCGTGGCCCGGGTGCGCGCCACCGCCGAGGAGACCGGCCTGGCGGGCGGCTCCTTCGACGCCATCACGTGCGCGCAGACGTGGCATTGGGTGGACGTGCCGGCCGCGTCCGCCGAGTTCGCGCGTCTGCTGCGGCCCGGCGGCGTGGTGGTGCTGACGTGGAACACCCTGGACGTGCGCGTGCCGTGGGTGCACCGGCTGACGCGCATCATGCACGCCGGCGACGTGCAGAAGCCGGGGTTCGTCCCCGACGTGGCCCCTCCCCTGCGCATCACCGATGAGCTGCGGTTGAACTGGGAGCAACCGCTGGCGCCGGAGCAGATCGTGATGCTGGCCCGCACCCGCTCCTACTGGCTGAGGTCGAAGCCGGGGACCCGGGAAAAAGTCGAGGCGAACCTGAGGTGGTACCTGCATGACCACCTCGGGTTCGCCCCGGGAGACGCCGTGGCGTTGCCCTACCGCTGCGATTCCTTCGTGCTGCGGGCCGCCCCGTCGTCGGCGGGCTGACCGGCGGCGGCGTCGGCGTCCTTGGCGTCGGAAAGCTTCAGTTCCTCGCCCTCCCCCAGCTCGCCCTCGAGCTCCCCGGTGACGTCGTCGCGGACGACCTCGATGAGCGCCCGGTCGTCGGCGTTGGAGGCGGCGATCTCCTTCTTCAGCTTCTTCGCCTCCGAGCGGCTGAACTTCGTGCGCGGGTCGAGGCGGCGGCGGACCAGGTCGCGGATGCGGGCGCGGCGCTCGGCTTCCTCGGCGAGCTTGGCGCGGCCGGAGATGCGGGCGATGACCACCACGACGATCAGCGCGATGCCGATGTAGCCCAGCGCCGGGTAGACGGTGGACACCAGCGTCTGGAAGCCGATGAAGCTCAGGCCGAAGCCGATGACGACCGAGCCGACGAACACCGGGCGGAACTTGCCCTTGTCGTTGCGGGTCAGGCGCTTGCCCAGCGCGTAGAACATGCCGATGGCGGTGTTGAAGATCATGCCGTACACGACGATCGCCATGGCGACGCCCAGCGTCGGGTTGACCCGGTCGACGATGGTGAGCATGGGCATGTCGTCGCCGCCGACCTCCTCGACGGAGTAGAACAGCGCCACGGAGCACAGCACCAGCAGGCCGCCGTAGGTGACGCCGCCGGCCAGGCCGCCGATGCCGGCCTCGCGCGGGTTGATCTGCGTGCCGCCGATGACGATGGCCATGGACACCGCCACCATCAACGAGAAGCCGACGTAGTTGAGCGCCGACACCCACCAGTTCGGCAGGGTGGTCAGCAGCCCGGCGGTGGCCGGCTCGAGCTCGGCCAGGGTGCCGTCGGCGTTGACGATCGAGTAGATGGCCGCGCCGACCAGGAACACGATGATGAACGGCGTGATGCCGCCGATGATGGCGCTGACCTTGTCCACGTCGAGCATGCCCGCGGCCAGGACCAGGACCATCATGATCACCGAGCCCACCCAGATGGGCAGGCCGAACTGCTGGTTGAGGTTGGAGCCGGCGCCGGCGAACATGACGAAGCCGGTGCTGAACAGGGTGATCATCACCGCGATGTCCAGGACCCTGGACATGATCGGCGAAGAAATGCGGTCGAAGACGGCGGTGTGCTCGTCGGCGAGGAAGTAGCTGGCCAGGGACAGTACGGCCGCGGCGCTGGCCGCCATGATGATGCCGGCCATCACCGCCCCCCAGATGCCCATCCGGCCGAAGGCGACGAAGTACTGCATCATCTCCTGGCCGGAGGCGAACCCGGCCCCGACGATGAGCCCGACGACGGCCATGGCGATGGCGGCGGAACGTTTCAACATGGTGGCGCTGATCCTCGTTTCTTGCGCTGGTGACGGTGG
>DGYMI06202__coassemble_1228_pt1 | contig 18460 bp, 15 predicted proteins | sample DGYMI06202__metabat2_high_PE_017 | metagenome-assembled genome bin DGYMI06202
GGCCCGGCGCCACGCCGCCCAGCCTCGGCCCTCCCCGGTTAACCCACCCCGAATAGCGTCACCCACCCGTTACAGCGGGTGGGTTACACCATTCAGGGTGGGTTAGCGGGCTTCGCGGGGCACTCACGGCAAAAAGGAGCTTCACGACGTGCCGGCGTTCCCGCCGGGCCGTCGTAAAGCTCCTTTGTCGCGTCCTCGACCAGAGGCCGCAACCCCCGCGCTCACGCGGAAGCACGCGCGGACGTGGCCGCGCAGCGACCGGACTAGTGGCCGCGCTCCTGCTCCAGGGCCACGCCCTCGGTGAAGAACGGCACGAGCTTGTTGTCGACCATGGTCAGCGCCGACGCGATGGCCATGTGCATGTCCAGGTACTGGTACGTGCCCAGGCGGCCGCCGAAGAGCACCTTGTTGTCGCGGGCCTCGGCGGCGGCGCGCTCGCGGTACTTCGCCAGCATGTCGCGGTCGTCGGGGGTGTTGATCGGGTAGTACGGCTCGTCGGAGCCCTCCGCGAAGCGCGAGTACTCCTTCATGATCACCGTCTTGTCCGCCGGGTACTCGCCGCGCTCCGGGTGGAAGTGACGGAACTCGTGGATGCGGGTGTAGGGGACCTCGGCGTCGTTGTAGTTCATCACCGGCGTGCCCTGGAAGTCGCCGGTCGGCAGGACCTCGGTCTCGAAATCGAGGGTGCGCCAGCCGAGCTGCCCCTCCGAGTAGTCGAAGTAGCGGTCCAGCGGGCCGGTGTAGACGACCGGGGCGTCGGGGCTGGCGGCGCGCAGCTCGTCGCGGACGTCGAACCAGTCGGTGTCGGTGACCACGTCGATGAGCTCGTGGTCGGCCATGTTCTCCAGCCACTTGGTGTAGCCGTCGACGGGCAGGCCCTCGTAGGTGTCGTTGAAGTAGCGGTTGTTGAAGGTGTAGCGCACCGGCAGGCGGGTGATGTTCGACGCCGGCAGGTTCTTCGGGTCGGTCTGCCACTGCTTGGCGGTGTAGTCGCGGACGAACGCCTCGTACAGCGGGCGGCCGATCAGCGAGATGGCCTTCTCCTCCATGTTGGCGGCGGCGTCGGCGTCGATCTCGGAGGCCTGCTCCTTGATCAGGGCGCGCGCGTCGTCGGGGCTGTAGTACTTGCCGAAGAACTGCGTGATCAGCCCCAGCCCCATGGGGAACTGGTACGCGGTGCCCTTGTGCATGGCGAAGACGCGGTGCTGGTAGCCGGTGAAGTCGGTGAAGCGGTTGACGTATTCCCACACGCGCTCGTTGGAGGTGTGGAACAGGTGCGCGCCGTACTTGTGCACCTCGATGCCGGTTTCGGGCTCGGCCTCGGAGTAGGCGTTGCCGCCGATGTGGTCGCGGCGCTCGACGACGAGCACCCGCTTGCCCAGCTGCTCGGCCATGCGCTCCGCGACGGTCAGCCCGAAGAAGCCGGAGCCGACGACGAAAAGGTCATACGTGGTGTCAGTGTTCACGCGCGCCAGCCTAACGGGTGGGGCGGGCGTGCACCAGTTGGTCGATCTGTTGGCGGGCGAGATCGCGGCGACGGGCCGGGCGGGGTGGGGCGGGCGCGTGCTTTGCGACGGCCACCCGGCGCGCCAAGGGGCGGCGCGTCAGGAGCCGGCGGGCGCGTGCGCTGGGGCGAAACGCGATGGACGACACACCCCTGTCACGTCAACAACTATGGACAACTCTCGTAACATTGGTAACATTCGCAACAGATTGCACATCCGTCATGGATCGCCTGTGCCCGAAATCCGCATGACCTGCGGAATCGGGTGTCGGCGATGGGCCCGACGGACGACCTGCACCCGAGCTTTGGAGTCACTACCTTGTTGAACCGACGACGCATCAGCGCCAACCCCGGCGCGCGACGCCCACTCATCTTCGGAATGGTGTCCGCGCTCATCGCCGCGCCGCTCGTCGCACTCGGCGGCGGCGCGGCCATCGAGCTCGTCGAGGACAACGGCCGCGGGCCGATCGACGCGCTCATCGACAAGATGTCCCTCACCGCCGGTTCGTCCGTGCTGGTGGAGGACGCCGCCATCGCCACGCAGTCCGTGGCCGACGAGCTGCACCCGAATCGCGGCGTGGTCAAGGAACTCCGCCGCGACGAGGAGTTCTCCATGTTCGCGCTGACCTGGCAGGGTTCGGCGGACGTCGCCAGCTACTTCCGTGCGCTGCGCCCGGACGGCACCTGGTCGGAGTGGTACGGCGCCGAGCCGCATTACCCGGCCGACGGCGAGGGCAACGGCATCAACGGCACCGAGCTCGTCTACGTCGAGCCGACCACCGCCGTGCAGGTGTCCACCCACGGCCTCAACGTGTTCGGCCCGGGTTCCGGCGTGACCGTCGACGACATCGAGGGTTCGTCCGAGCTCAACGATGACGAGCGCAGCCGCCTCGAGGACTTCCTCGGCGCCGGCAGTTCCGGCGGCGGCGCGGGCGATGCCGGCGACGCGATCGGCGACGCCATCGGCGGCGCGGGCAGCTCCGAGGAGCAGGACGACGCCGTCGGCGGCACCGGTTCCGCCGGGGGCGCCGGCGTGCCCGGCGGTGCCGGCAGCCTGGGCCAGCCCGAGGAGATCGGCGGGGCAGGCTCGTCCGGGACCCGTGCCCGCGACGTCGAGGAGTCCCCGGGCGCCAACGGCCGCACCATCAACGACCTCCCCGCCTGGCGCGACATCGAGGCCGTCAACGACGAGGTGCCGCTCGACTCGGTCGACGCGGTGTTCATCGACGGCAACGCCGCCGAGGGCGACGCGATCGACCCGATCGTCGACGCGAAGAACCTGACCGGCATGCCGCGCGTGATCACCCGCGCGGGCTGGGGCGCCAACGAGGGCGCACGCTGCCGCAACGCCACCTACGACGATTCCGTCAAGGCGACCACCGTCCACCACACGGCGGGCTCGAACAATTACACGCAGGCGCAGGCGGCGGGCATCGTCCGCGGCGTGTACCAGTACCACGCGCAGACGCTGGGCTGGTGCGACGTCGGCTACAACGCGATGGTGGACAAGTACGGCAACATCTACGAAGGCCGTTACGGCGGCCTGGACAAGAACGTCCAGGGCGCCCACGCCGGCGGCTTCAACAAGAACACCTGGGGCATTTCGATGATGGGCGACTACTCGTCCGTCCAGCCGACCCAGGCGATGATCAAGTCGGTCGGCGAGATGCTCGGCTGGCGCCACAAGGTCGCGGGCGTCGCCCCCAAGGGCACGACCACGCTGACCTCGGGCGGTTCGTCGTACACCAAGTACCCCTACGGCACCCAGGTGAAGCTGCCGAACATCTTCGCGCACCGCGACGTCGGCAACACGTCCTGCCCCGGCAACGCCGGCTACGCGCAGATGGACAACATCCGCAACATCGCCGACGCGAAGTACAAGGATCTGACCAACGGCAAGATCAACAACGAGAAGCCGTCGGGCGACACCGGCATCACCATCGACATTCCGGGCCGTGACGGCATCGGCACCGGGGTCACCCCGGGCACGGGCAACACCGGCGGAAACAACACCGGCGGCGCCAACACCGGGACGGGCACGGGTACGGGCACCGGCAACACGGGTGGCACCAACACCGGAACGGGCACGGGCAATGGCAACACCGGCGGCACGACCGGGGGTAACAACACCGGCGGCACTGGTACCGGCACGGGCGGAACCGGCACTGGCACCGGCGGCACCGACGTCTCGGGCTCGGTGTCCGAGGAGGACGCCATGACCGTGATCTCCGGCGCGCGTTCCATTCTGGCGGCGGCGTTCGGCGTGCTGGGCACCCCGGGCCTGGGCCAGTCGGCCGACGCGATCTTCGACGCACTGGGCAAGTCCATCGAGGACGGCCCGTCCATCGACGACATCCCGGTGCTGGCGGAGAAGATCCTCGAGATCGACGAGGAGAACGACCTCGCCGCCGAGTGGGCCAGCGTCGTCGAGCAGTTCGGCGATGTCCTGGGCGAGGCGCAGACCGGCATCCAGACCGGCGCGACCGTCGCGAACCCGCAGGGCCGCGCGGACACGCTGCGCTACGTGAAGTTCGAGAACGGCATCATCACCGATTCGGAGACGACCGGCTCGGTCGCCCTCTGGAACGAGATCGCCGACGCGTGGGCGAAGCAGGGCTTCGAGATCGGCAAGCTCGGCGCCCCGACCAAGTCCCAGACCACGGTCGATGGAGTGGAGAAGGCCGAGTTCCAGAACGGCACCATCACCTTCGATCCCGCCACCGGCGAGGTCACGGTCGACCTGAAGTAGCGGCACCACCTGCACGACGACGGGGCGCGCACCGGTTCAATCCGGTGCGCGCTCCTTCGCATTTCGCACCTGGTGGGCGGGTGGCGTCGGCGTCGCAAAGCTGCTTCACGACGCCCACCCGCTCCCCCACCACGGGCGAATCCTCCCGAAGGGGCCGAACCCGACACGGCGGGCCCGCCACTGCACCTAACCCCGGACGCTTCGGCGATTTCGTTGCATGAATCGTCCGAAGCGTCCGGGGTTAGGTGCAGGGATGGATAGCCAGCCGACTCCCGGCCGACAATCAGCCGGCGACGCGGGGGCGAGGGGCGCGATGGGAGTGAACAGGCGCGGGGTTGCACGAGTGTGGGCGGCGCGGGCAACGCGGGGCGCGAGGAAGCGGCCGGGCGCGAGGGGCGGCGCGGCTAGAACCAGCGCTCGAGGACCCTCGCCACGCCGTCGTCGTCGTTGGTGGCGGTGACCTCGTCGGCGACGGCCTTCACCTCGTCGACCGCGTTGCCCATGGCCACGCCGATGCCGGCCCAGCGCAGCATCTCGATGTCGTTGGGCATGTCGCCGAAGCAGACGACGTCGGCCGGCCCGGCCCCGACCAGCGAGGCCAGCTCCTCCAGCCCCGCCCGCTTGGTCACGCCGGGGGCGGACACCTCGATCAGCCCCTCCGGCATGGAGTACGTGACGTGCGCCAGATCCTCGGGGATGTGCGGCGCGATGATCGCATGCAGCTCCGAGCTGGCCATTCCGGGGTTGCTCAGCAGCATCTTCGTCGCCGGCTCGGACATCATCTCGAGCTCCTCGCAGATGCCGTGCTCGGTCGACTCCCACGCGTGGGCGTAGGTCGGGCCAACGACGAACAATTCCTCGGCCGGGTCCAGCGCCGATCGGCCTGCGCGCTCGACGGCCACCCCCACCGGCCCGATGTCGGCCATGGCGGAGCGCGCAATGGCGACGACCTCGGCCTGCACGTCCGACGGCAGCCCATGGTCGGCGAGGATCACGTCGCGGCCGGAGTCGTACAGCACCGCCCCGTTGCCGCACACGCACACCGGCTGCACGGGCAGCTGCTCCAGCACGGGCTGCAGCCAGCGGGCGGGGCGACCGGTGGCCAGGGTCAGCGGCACACCGCGCCGGATCATGCGGCTCAGCGCGGATTTCAGCCGCGGCGACACGCGGTCACGCGAATCGAGCAGAGTGCCGTCGATGTCGGAGGCCACCAGCAGCGGGGGCAGGCCCCCTTTGCTTTGCGACGCCCCGCCGCCACCCCGTGCGGCGTCCGCATCGGGTGCGCGGGGAACCTCGGAAGTCACGTCGGGTCAGCGCTCCGGGGAGCCGGCGGTTGAATCGCCGGCGCCGGAATCACCAGTCGTGCCGTCGGAGCCATTGGCTCCTTTGGCGCGGCCGTTTCCCCCGCCGTCGCCGAAACCCCCGTCACCGTCACCGCCGCGGGCGGCCGCGTCGTTGAGCTTCGTGTCGCCCAGCGGTTCCTTGCCTTCGGCGATCAGCTTGGCGTCCCGCTTGGCGATGCGCTCCAGCCGCAGCTTCTCGTCCATGACGTTGGCTTCCTCCAGCGTCGGCGCCGAGCCGCCCAGCGACGCCGGCATCCAGTAGGCGCCGGGCGCGTCGCCGTAGCGGTCGATGTAGTCCAGGCGCAGCTGGTGGAGCTGATCGGCCATGGCGTCCTGAAGCGTCTTGGTGTCCGCCGCCGCATCGCCGGTGGTGGCGATCGGCTCGCCGACGCGGATCCACACGGGCACGTTGACGCGGCCGAGGTGCTTCTTGTGGCCCTTGGTCCACACCCGCTGCGAGCCGAACATGATCACGGGGACCATGGGCACGCCGGCGTCGTCGGCCAAGCGGGCGGTGCCGGTCTTGAGCTCCTTGATCTCGAAGGACCGCGAAATCGTCGCCTCCGGGAAGATGCCCACCAGAGCGCCGGCGCGCAGTCGGCGCACGGCCTCCTCGTAGGCGCCGCGGCCGGCGAAGCGGTCGACCTCGATGTGCTTCATCTTGCGCATCAGCGGGCCGGCGATCTTGTTGTCGAAGATCTCCTTCTTGGCCATGAACCGCACCAGGCGGCGGCCGTTGAGGAACGCCGGGATGCCGCCGTAGACGAAGTCGAAGTACCCGGTGTGGTTCACCGCGACCATCGCGCCGCCGTCGACGGGCATGTTCTCGGCGCCCTCGACCGTGATGTCCAGGCCCTGGAACCGCATGTAGCCGATGGCGGCGGGCAGGATCGTCCGGCCGTAGAACCACTCCTTGGCCTCCGCGGTCAGCGGCGCCGGGGTGAAGGACTTCGGGACGGTGAATCCCTTGATCTTCGTGTACTTCGAGGCATCGAAGGTCATCGTCGGGATCAGCCCTTCTTCTTCGCGTTCGCGGACTTGGCGGCGTTCTTGGAGTTCTTGGCCGCGTTCTTCGGCTTGGCCACCGGCTCGAGGACGTCGCGGCCGACGAACGGGCGCAGCGCCTCGGGCACGACGACGGAACCGTCGGCGCGCTGGTTGTTCTCCAGGATCGCCACGAGCCAGCGGGTCGTCGCCAGCGTGCCGTTGAGGGTGGCGCAGAACTGGGTGCCGCCGTTGTCGTCGCGGTAGCGGGTCTTCAGGCGGCGGGCCTGGAAGGTGGTGCAGTTCGACGTCGACGTCAGCTCGCGGTAGGTGTTCTGCGTCGGCACCCACGCCTCGGTGTCGAACTTGCGGGCGGCCGACGAGCCGAGGTCGCCGCCGGCCACGTCGATGATGCGGTAGGGCACCTCGACGGCGGCGAGCATGTCGCGCTCCATGGCCAGCAGCTTCTCGTGCTCGGCCGCGGCGTCCTCCGGCTTGCAGTAGGAGAACATCTCCACCTTGTCGAACTGGTGGACGCGGAGGATGCCGCGGGTGTCCTTGCCGTAGGAGCCGGCTTCGCGGCGGAAGCAGGACGACCAGCCGGCGTAGCGCACGGGGCCGTCGGACAGGTCGATGATCTCGTCGGCGTGGTAGCCGGCCAGCGCGACCTCGGAGGTGCCGACCAGGTACAGGTCGTCTTCCTCCAGGTGGTAGATCTCGTCGGCGTGCGCACCGAGGAAGCCGGTGCCGGCCATGGTCTCGGGGCGGACGAGCACCGGGGGGATCATCAGCTGGAAGCCGTGCTGCGTCGCCTTCTGCGCGGCGAGGTTGAGCAGGCCGAGCTGCAGCATCGCGCCGGCGCCGGTGAGGAAGTAGAAGCGCGATCCGGAGACCTTCGCGCCGCGTTCCATGTCGATCAGGCCGAGCGATTCGCCCAGGTCCAGGTGGTCCTTCGGCTCGAAGTCGAACTCGGGGACCTCGCCGACGTGCTCGAGGACCACGTAGTCGTCCTCGCCGCCGGCGGGCGCCCCGGCGACGACGTTGCCGAGCTTCATCTGCAGCTCGTGCACGGCGGCCTCGGCCTCGCGCTGTTCGTTTTCGGCGTCCTTGACGCGGCCGGAGAAGGCCTTGGCCTCTTCCAGCAGGGCGGGGCGCTCCTCCTTGGAGGCCGCGCCGATCTTCTTGCCGAAGCCCTTGTGCTCGGCGCGCAGCGCATCGGCGGAGGCGATGGCGTCGCGCCGGCGCGCATCGGCGTCGAGCAGCTGGTCGACGAGGGTCGGGTCCTCGCCGCGGGTGCGCTGCGATTCGCGGACGACGTCGGGGTGGTCGCGGAGGAATTTCAGATCGATCACGTGCCCAGGGTACCCGCAGGGGGCCGGCGTCTACGCGGCAACCGGGGGATCCGCGCTTGACGACGGCCCGCCGCACCTCCCGCGGCCTTTTCCCCGCTCGCGCCCGCGGGGCATTCGGCGGACGGCGATCAGGTCAGCGTCGCCACGCCCTGCCACACGAAGGAAACGCCCAGCGCCGCGAAGACGACGCCGGCCACCAGATCGATCCACGGCCCCGCCGACACCAACCGGCGCACGACGATCTCCGTGGACACCGTGATGGCGATGAACCCGAACCACAGCAGCGACGTGACCAGCAGCGCGGCGATGTAGACCAGCTGCACCCACGCCGGCGCGCCGACCGGCATGAACTGCGACAGCACCGCCGCGAAGAAGAGGACGATCTTCGGGTTCGACAAGTTGGTCAGCAACCCCTGGCGAAACGCCCCGCCCAAGCTGCCCAGCGCCGCCGCCCCCACCGCGGGGGACCCGCCGGTGTTCAGCTCGCGGATGCCGCGGATCGCGCCGAGCAGCATCCGCGCACCCATGTACGTCAGATACGCGCCGCCGAGCAGCTGGATCGCGCCCATCAACGTCGGATGCGTCGACAACACCGCCGCGACGCCCACCACCGTCAACGTCACCCACACCGTCGACCCCGTGACGATGCCCGCCACCGCCGCCAACGCATGCTTGCGCGACCGCGTGGCCATGCGCAGGATCAGGAAAATGTCCGGCCCCGGCGACGTCATGCCGACGACGTGGATGCCCAGCATCGCCGTGAAAGCCGCCCAGTTCATCGGACGCGCCCAACGGAGGAGAGGCGGGCCGTCGCAAAGCCAAAGCCGCCGCCGGGACCCGAAGCCACCCCGAAAATGGGGGTCGGACGGGGCATCAGCGGCGAAATGGGCATAGCCGGAATCATAGCCGTGCATGCCCGCCACCCCACGTGATGCACAATGGTGGCGATGGCTGAGCGACGGATCAAAAACGGCATGCGCGACGGATGGGGCCTGCGGGTCACCTCCGTGGCGATGCTCGTCGGCGCAGGACTGGCCGCCTGGTGGCAAGGGCCCATCGACGCCCCCGAACCCGAACCGACCGAGCAGACCCGCGAAACCAAGGTCAAGGACGTCGACGCCGCGGCATTCACCAGCGCGCAGGTCGGCGACTGCCTGACGTGGGACATCGCCGACGACGGCGCCGTCAGCAACTTCACCGTCGTCGGATGCGACGAAGAGCACCGCTACGAAGTCGCCGACCGCGTCGACCTCCGCAACGTCGAGGAATGGGTCGGCCAATTCGACGAAGACGCCCCCGAACCCGACCAGGACACCCTCCTGCAGCTGCGCGACTGGGTGTGCCAGGACCCCGTGCTCGAATACATGGACGGCAAACTCGACCCGATGGGCCGATTCGTGCCCGCGCCGATCCTGCCGCCCAGCAAATCGTGGGCCGACGGCGACCGCACCATGCTGTGCGGCCTGCAGCCCACCGCCCCCGACGGCACCCCGGCACAGGCGACCGGCCGCGCCGCCGAACAGGACCAGGCCAACGTCGTGCAGGTCGGCGAATGCGTGGCGCTCGACGACTCCGGCGGCCTGCAGCCCATCGACTGCGCCGAACCGCACCTGCTCGAGGCCGTCGGGCTCGTCGACCTGCGCGCGACGTTCCCCGACCGCACCCCGACGATCGAGGAACAGAACGAGCACCTCAACCAGGCGTGCGTCGCCGCCGCCGAGGAGTACCTCGGCGGCAACGAGGCCCTGTACCAGTCGACGCTGCTGCCGTTCTGGATGACCATCTCCCCCGAGTCCTACGACGCCGGCACGCACTCCGTGAACTGCTGGCTGATGAAGGACAACGGCTACGGCGGATTCTCGTCGCTGGCCGGGTCGGCGAAGGGCCCGTTCACCATCAACGGCGAGCCGAAGGTCGACCCGCCGCCGCGCAACCCCCTGCGCGAGGACGGTGCGCCGCAGCCGCAGCAGACCGCCCCGGGCGCGGGCGCGCCGACCGGTTCGGTGGACGGGCAGAACGCGACGGGTTACTGAGGACGGGGGCAGCGACCGTGATCGACGTTTCCGAGGAGCGTTTCGACGAGCTCGTCGACGAGGCGATCGACCTGATCCCCGACGAGTTCCTGGACATGATGGGCAACGTGGTGATCCTCGTCGCCCCGCGCAACCCCGACGTGCCCACGCTGTTGGGCCTGTACGAGGGGGTGCCGCTGACCGAGCGGACCGCCGACCATTGGGGCCCGCCGGATTGCATCCACATCTACCGCGACGCCCTGTGCGACTACTGCGTGTCGGAGTCGATGCTGGTGGAGCAGATCCGCGTCACCGTGCTCCACGAGGTGGGGCACTTCTTCGGCATGGACGAGGACGACCTCGACCGGCTCGGCTACGGGTAGCCCGGGCGGGGCTCTCCCCTCACCTTCCGCCGCGCCTCCTCCCGACCCGGCCCTCGTCCCCTCCCGACTAGGCCCCCGTAGCTCCGTCCCGTCCCGTCCCCGCACCGTCTTCCGCCATCTCCCCGCCCCGGCGCGTCCCCTCCCCGCACCCGCACCGTCTCCCGCCATCTCGCCGCCCCGGCGCGCCCCATCCCCGCAGAAAGATGTGGTGCGGACAGAAAGACGTGGTGTACCGCATCTTTCTGGCAGCCAGACATCTTTCTGCGCTGCCGACAGGGCGAGCGAGCGCAGATCCGATCGCGCGACGGCGAGCAGGCACGGTGCCAGTCGTGCGATGCCGATCGCGCGGCGCCAGTCACGCGGCATGCTTTACGACGGCCCACGCCCGCCACGATCACCGCGCCGATGGCTCATGCTCACACAGATACCCGTCGAATGGACAGGTACACGTCTCTCCTGCGAGGTGTACCTGTCCATTCGACGTGTACTTGCGGATCGGGGCGGGGGAGCTCGGTTGAAGGCGGCCCGGCGGATCGGGTCAGGGGACGCCCGGGCTATTCGGCCTCGGGCTCGTTGCTCTTCTCGCCCCAGCGCGCCAACTTCCAGGACCCCGCCTTGTCGCCATTGCCGGCATCGATGTCGCGCACCAGCTCGACGCGCGCGGCATTGGGCAGCGGATTGTCGAAGATGAACTGGCCCTCGATGTTCGCCAAATGCTGCGCGATCAGGCGAATCGCCGCTCCGTGGCTCACGACGACGATGTTGCGGCCGCCATCGCGGGAATTAGACGAATCGAGGGCGTCCGCCGAGCCGCGCGTGGAGGCCGAGCCAGTGGCGTCCGCCGGGCCCCGGGAAGCGGCCGAGCCAGTGGCGTCCGCCGGGCCGCGCGTGGAGGCCGAATCGGAGGAGGCGTGGGCGTCGTCAAGCGGGAAAGCGGAATCCTCCGCGACCAACGCACGCAAAACCGGCAGGTAGCGGGCCAGGACGTCGTCGGCGGACTCGCCGCCCGGCACCTTCGCGCCGAAATCGCCGTGCAACCAGCCGTGGAAGATCTCCATGAAGCGGCGGTGGGCGTCGAAGTCGCTGCGGCCCTCGATTTCGCCGGCCTGGACCTCGTGCAACCCGGCCTCGTGGCGCAGGCGCACGCCCGGCCCGACCAGATGATGCAGCCCCGCCACCGCTCCGGCACCGGTCTGGCGGGCGCGCAGCGCATGGGAGGTCACGATCTCCGTCATCCGCTCCCGCGACGGCAACAGCACCCGCCCCAGCCGCCGGGCCTGGATGATTCCCTGATCCGTCAGCGGCGCACCCGGCAACGCGGTGTCCAGGATCCGCGCGATGTTCGCGTGGGTCTGGCCGTGGCGGATGAGGATCAGCCGATCCTCGCCGCGGTGGGCGCGGCCCACCGACTCCTCCAGCGAATGGTCCTCGCCTGCGGCGAAGTTGCCGTCGAACATGGTCATCGTCGCTTCCCTTCCTTCAGCTCGGCCACCCAGTTCAGCGCGTCGGTGACGTCCGGCGGCCCGGCGTCGATGGTCGCCGACCCCGGCGTCGCGGGCCACGACCCGAGGAACCGCAGGTCCGCGGCCCGCAGGTGCAACGCCGCCAGCGCCGACGACACCGCAGGGTCGTCGATGTGCCCGGCGACGTCGATGTGGAACCGGTAGGCGCCCATCGATTCGCGCGTCGGCCGCGACTCGATGCGGGTGAGGTTGATGTCGCGCACGGCGAACTCGTTCATCGAGCGCATCAGCGTGCCCGGCTCGTTGCGCAGGGTGAAGGAGACGCTGGTGCGATCGACGCCGGTGCGCGGCGTCGGGGTGCCCGGCCGCCCGACCAGCACGAACCGGGTGCGCGCGCCGCGGACGTCGGCGACGCCCTCCGCGATCGCCTCGAGCCCCAGCAGCTCACCGGCCCGCGCGGGCGCGGCGCACGCGTCGTGCACGCCGTCGGCGACCAAGTGCGCGGCCGCCGCGTTCGACGTCGCCGAGTGGAAGTCCACGCCGGGCAGGTTCGCGTCGACCCACTGCTTGACCTGCGGATACGCGACGGGATGCGTGGTAAAGCTGCGCACCGACGCCGGATCCGTGCCCGGCCGCACCAGGATCGAGAACTCCACGCCGATCTCGGCCTCGCGGTAGATCTGCAGCTCGGGGCCCATGGTCAGCGCGTCGAACGTCGGCGTCACCGGCCCGTCGACGCTGTTTTCGATGGCCACGCACGCGAAGTCGGCCTCGCCCTTGCGCACCGCGGCCAGTGCCGCGCCGGGGCTGTCGACGGGCACGGTCTCCACGGCTTCCGCGCCGGCGGGGTCGATCTCGCCGCGGCGGGCCATGGCCAGCAGGGCCGCTTCGGTGAACGTTCCGGCGGGGCCCAGGTAGGTCACGGTGGTCATGCCCACCAGCCTAAGTGTCCGGATAGACTTTTGCGCCATGACCTCGCAACGCCCCGTCCGCAGCGCCGGTTCGATCGTCGCCGCCGTCGCGGCCCGGGAGGCGTCGGCCGCCGAGGTCGCGGCGGCGGCGGTCGACGCGTTGGCGGGCCGCCCGGAGGACACGGGCGTGGCCACGTTGACGCCCGGTCTCGCGGAGTCCTCGGCCGCAGACGTCGACCGCGGGTTGGCGGGTTCTTCCGCGCCGCACGCTGCCGGGCCTTTTTCGCTTGACGACGCCCGCCTCCTCACCGGTTTGCCCGTCGCCGTGAAGGATCTGTACACGATCGTCGGGGTGACCTGCACGTTCGGTTCGTCGCGGTTGGCGCGGGTGGCCGACCACACCGCCGATCCCGTCGCCCGCCTGCTCGCGCGCGGGGCGACGATTCCGGCCACGACCGCTACATCGGAGATGGGCGCCACCGCCTACACGGAGCCGACGGGCCTGCCCGCGCCGGACAATCCGCTGCGCCCCGGCCGCACGCCGGGCGGTTCGTCGGGTGGTTCGGCGGTGGCGGTGGCGTCGGGGGCGGTGGCGGCGGCGCTGGGCTCCGACGGCGGCGGTTCGATCCGCGTGCCGGCTGCGGCGTGCGGGCTCGTCGGCCTCAAGCCGGCCCATGACATCCGCGGGGGTCGGCTGGCGACGCCGGGTTTTCTCACGCGTTCGCTTGACGACGCCGCCCTCCTCGCCGACCTGCCCTCCCCGTCGGGCATGCCGGGGGCGTCGGGCGGGGCGGGCAAGCCGGGGAAGCCGGGTTCGCCGCACGCCACGGAGGCGCCCGCGCCCGCCCGGCGGCTGCGCGTCGGGGTGACGGTGCGGCCGTTCCATGCGGAGGTGGGCGTCGCAAAGCACTGGCGGGAAGCTGCACTGGCCGCCGCCGATCGCCTTGCCGACGCCGGGCACGAGGTCGTCGAGGTGCCCTCGCCGTACGCCCCCGAGGGGCCGGACATCTTCCACACGTTCACCGAGGTCATGGCGTATTTCGCGTCGCGGCTGCCCGACGACGACTTCTCCCCCATGGTCCGCTGGGTCCGCGAGCGCGGCACCGCCGTGACCGACGAGGCCGCCGCCGGGCACCACCGCACGCGCCTGGGGCTGGCCGACGCCGTCCGCGCACGCTGGGACGTCGACGCGGTGATCACGCCGACCCTGGCTTTCGACCCGCCGCCGATCGGCCACTTCGCGGGCATGGCGCCGGAGCGCAACTTCCTGGCGCAGACCGAGTGGACGCCGTGGCTGTCGCTGTGGAACCTCACCGGCTGGGCGGGGCTGTCGCTGCCCTTCGGCGGCGCGGGCGCGTCGGTGCACCTCGGGGCGGTGCGGTGCGGCGAGTCCGAGTTGCTGGCGCTCGCCGCCGACCTCGTCGACCCGTTGGCCGATCTCCACGCGGACCTCCACGCGGACCTCCACGACGGTCTCCACACCGATCTCCATGGCGATCTCCACGACGATGTCCACGGCCATGTCCACGCGGCCGGCCGCCGCGAAGCTTCCGGGGTGAAAAAGTGACGTCGGCGTCGTCAAGCAATCTCCGCACGCCGAGCGCGCGCCGCCTCAAGGCGGAAATCGTGGTGGTGCTGCTGGTGACGTTCGGCACCTCGGCGCTCAACGCGATCGTGCGGCTGATCGGCGCGCTGGCGGAGGGCAGCCTGCGCGATCAGCCGGTGTCGCTCAACGACGCCCTGTCCGACGACCCGTGGCTCAACGGCGCCCTGCACCTGATCCGCATCGCCGGGCTGCTCGCGTGGGGCGGCCTGGTCTGGTACCTGCTGCGCGCCGACGGCATCCGCGGCATGCCCGGCCGCATGCGCGGCGCCGATTGGGCGTGGGGCGCGGGGCTCGCGGCGCTGATCGGCATCCCCGGGCTGGGGTTGTACGTCGTCGGGATCGTCGCGGGTTTCGGCCGGCCGATCGATCCGGCGGCGATGGGCGTCACGGCGATCACCGTCGTGCCGCTGCTCGGCTGGGCGGCGGCGAATGCGGTGGCGGAGGAGCTGGTCGTCGTCGGCTGGTTGGTGACGCGCCTGCGGCAGCTGCGGGCCGGATCGCTTGACGACGCCGCCCTGACCTGCCGCACCGTCGCCGTCATCATCGCCGCGTCGGCGTTGCTGCGCGGCGCCTACCACCTGTACCAGGGCGTCGGCGCGGGGTTCGGCAACATCGCCATGGGCGTCATCTTCGCCGCGTGGTTCCTGCGCACGGGGCAGGTGTGGCCGCTGGTCATCGCGCATTTCCTCATCGATGCCGTGGCCTTCACCGGCTATCCGCTGGTGGCGCCGTGGCTGGAGTCGCTGGCCTGATCCCGGGAACGCGAAAGCCCGGCCCCATCACGACGGGGGCCGGGCTTCGATGTGCTGCGGTGATCCGGTGGATCCGAGGGTTCCGGACGAACCCACGGGTCCGGAGCGACCGGGGCTACCGGCGGCGCCGTTGGCGGCCGGCCGGAGAGCGGCTCTTTAGAAGTAGATGCCGCGCTCGTTGAACCACGGCACCGGGTCCACCGGGGTGGAGCCGTCGGGGTGGATCTCGAAGTGCAGGTGGGAACCGGTGGAGTGGCCGCGGTTGCCCATGCCGGCGATGTACTCGCCCGCGCGGACGGTCTGGCCGACGGCGACGGACAGCGTCTCCATGTGGCCGTAGACGGAGACGGAGCCGTCGTTGTGGCGGATGCGGATCCAGTTGCCGTAACCGGAAGCCGGGCCGGAGTCGATGACGGTGCCGCCCAGGACGGCGTAGATCGGCGTGCCGACGCCGTTGGCGATGTCGATGCCGTTGTGGTGCGTGCCCCAGCGCGGGCCGTAGCCGGAGGTGAACTCGCCCGAGGCCGGGCGCGCGGTGGACTGGGTCGGGGCGACGGCCTGGCCGGCGCCCTGGAACGCGCCGCCGAGGACGTCCTCGGCGATGGAGGCGAAGCCCGGCGCCGGGGCGGCGGTGGCGGTGCCCGCGCCGGCGGTGGTGGCGATGCCCGCGAAGGCGGCGACCATCGCGACGTTGCGCTTGGCGATCTTCAGGGAGCTGGTCTTGCGGTGACGTCCGGTGTAACCCATGGGCCGACTTTCTGATCGTGGAGACGGTGTCGTGATGGCCGGTTCGTAACCGGCCCGTTATTAAGTCGTGATCAGACTAAGGATGGGCTCAGATGAAGTCCAACCATTGCCGAAACCGGCGAAAAGTCGACTACCCCCGGAAAAATCCGTTCGCCGCAAAAGCCAACTGCGACAAGGAAAAACGCCGTTCAATAACGGAACGATCACACCCCCCCGGATAAACGGTGATCATCCGGGCCGATTCATAACGGCGCGATAACGGACCCGATCCCGCAGGTCGCGACACCCGACACACCAGTCACACGCGCCCCAGCAGCCCCTATTGGCGGCGTATCTTCCCCACCATCCGGCGCCCGGCGCGCCTCCCCAGCACGGCGGCGGCGACCATCCCCTCCACGACGGGGCTCAGCGGATAGACCTCTTCGACGGTGGCTGCCTTGCGCGCGCGGTTGCGTTCCACGTCGCCGTCGTCCATTCCGGGCCCGGACGCGGACGCCGGGGCGTCGTCAAGCGACGCGACCGGCCAGCCACTGCCCGCGGCGACCACCGACCCGTGCTTGACGGAGTAATAGGAATGGACGTGCACATCGAGCGCGACGCCGGACGCACCGCGCACCGCGGCGATGAGATGCGGATGGAAGCGCGTGGTCAGCCACCGCTGCCCGGCGCGCGCGGGCAACCCGCGATCCCACAGCTCGGCGAAACGCACGACGTGCGCGCCATCGGCGAGGTCCGGGGCGCGGTGCGCGATCTCGCGCCACACCAGCTGGTCGACGGCCGGGATCGCCTCGACCACCGCGATATCCGTCCCGGCCACGCGGCGACCGTCGACGTCCCAGCGGCGCAGCACGGCAATCACCGCGTCGGCGAGACGGCCGACGGGATCGGCGGGGGCCAGCAGATCCGCCTGCAGGCACAGCACGATGGGACGATCGGACCCGGCCGTCCCCTCTCCATGGCCCAGCCCGTTGTCCTCCAGGTCCCCGGAGCCGAGCACCACCCACGCGTCATCACCGGAACAGGTCACTCGGGTTGCGGAATTGGCGGCGGCGTCCCCTTCCGCCGCACCCACCGCGGCGCGGGCGATGGCCGCCGACGGCTCATCCCGCACGTCGATGACGTCGAAACGGGGCCAGATGCGGGACATCGTCTCGTCGTAAAGTCCCGCCGGCGCCAAACCCATCCCCGTGGCCGCCAGCCGCACCGCCGCCCGGCCTCCCCGCTCCCGCCGCGACTGCTCCGCCACCGCCGACGCCGCGGCCACCACCACGGACTTGTCCGGCCAGATGTCGTTGATCCACCCGCCGCCCAGCGCATGAATGGTCGACGCGCGCCGCAGCAGGCCGAGCCCCGCCTCCAGTCGCGGGGCGACGTCATCGAGTACGTCCCTATCGGTGGCCGCCGCCTCCGCCCGGCGCGCGACCTCCACCCAATGGCGGTCCCCCTCGGGAATCCCGTCGCGGGCGGCCTCGGCGAGACGGAACAGCGTGTCCGTTACGGTCAACCGCGGATGCAGGTCCGCGTGCAGCACGGCGGCGAGACCCGGGTTCGGGCAATCGAGCACCACGCGTGACCGGGGCCGCCGGCGTGCGAGGGTGCGCAGCCAAGCGGCGGCGATGTACTCGTCGCCGAAATTCGGGTGGCCCGCCGGCGCAACGAGGTAGATGACGTCGTCGTGGGCGCTCATGCCACCAAGATACGTGCACGAAGAGTGCACCGGGCCCGGAGTTGCCCCCACCGGCGCCGCCACCTCTACTTCGCGTACCGCTTCGCGATCTCCAGCGCCTGCCCCGCGTACCCGCCACCGAAGAGCACCGCGTGCATCAGCACGGCGTAGAGCCTGTGCAGCGGCGCCCGCCCCTCGCGCCCGGGCAGCGGGTGCACGGACTCGTAACCGGCGATGATGTCGTCGAGGTGCGGCACCCCGAACATCCCCAGCAGCGCCAGATCCTCCTCGCGATGCCCGCCGTGCGCGGCCGGGTCGATGAGGATCGCGCCCTCGTCGTCCCACATCAGGTTGCCCCACCACAGGTCACCGTGGACGCGGGCGGGCGCCTCGTCGTCGTCGAACTCGCCGTCGAGCAGCTTCTCCATCAACCGCTCGAACACCGCCAGCTCCGACGGCGCGTACGTGCCGGGGCGCCGGGCCAGTTCGGCCACGGCCGGGGCGATGCGGTCGTGGGCCCAGAATTCGCCGAACGTCGCGCGCGGCGTCAGCTTCATCGTCCGAGGGTCGTCGAGCGGGCCGAACCAGCCGTCGCGGTCCCATCCCTCGGGGGCCGCGCCGAATCCGGGTGCGCCGGCGTCGTGCGTGCGGGCGAGCGCTTCGCCGAAGGCCCGGGCTTTGCTTGACGACGGCTGCCCCGCCGCGATTTTGCGCAGCACCAGTTTCCCGCGCCCCACGTCGAGGACGTCGACGACGCGCGCCCCGCCATCGGCCTCGGGTTCCTTCAGCCAGCGCAGGCCGGCAGCTTCCAGCGCGAAGAAGCCGGCGGGTGCGCCGGGGCGGGCCTTGACGTGGGTGGCGTCGGCGGCCTTCGCGGCCGGGCGTTCCCACCCGGATTCGGAGCGTTTGGCGAACATGCCCCCAGCGTAATCCCGCCGTGTTGCCGAATTGGCGCGTGCACGTGAATCAGACCGTCGCCCCGACCTGC
>DGYMI06202__coassemble_1252_pt1 | contig 17968 bp, 13 predicted proteins | sample DGYMI06202__metabat2_high_PE_017 | metagenome-assembled genome bin DGYMI06202
CCGAAACACCGACCACCACGACCCGCCGCTCACGGCGATGACCACGGGAGTAGCCATGGCAGCCACCATCACGGACGACGCCCCCGCCCGCACGATCGGGCGCGGCTCCGTCGCGTCGCCCGCGGCGCCCGCACCCGCCCGGCGGGGCAAGGGGCGGCGTTCCACCTACCGCGGCCGCACCGGTTCGCGGCAGATCGTCTCGCTCCGCGGCCGCCGTCTTACCAACACGACCGCCGACAAGTCGACGGTGCGGTTCGCCGTCGGCTCGATCATCGTGGTGGTCCTGGGCATCATGCTGGCGATGGGCCTGTCGGGCCTGTCGACCTCCCAGACGTTCCAGCTCAGCGAGGCCCGCCAGGAGGAACAGCGCCTCCGCGACGGCATCTCCGTCCTCGAGCGCGACGTCGAGTTCCAGCGCTCCACCGCCGAGATCGCCCGCCGCGCCGCCGAGGCCGGCATGGTCAACGTCGAGCAGCCGGCCATCCTGGTCGTCGGCGAAGACGGCGCCGTCCACGAGGTCCGTCCCGGTGATCCGGCCCATCAGCGCATCGTCGACATCAACGGCGCCGCGGTCCGCCCCGACGCCCCGACGTCGGATCCCGCGGAAACCGACCGGGTGCCGGGCATGCAGGCCCCGGCCATTCAGGAAGGCAGCCCGGTGGCCCCGCAGCTGCCCGCCCAGGCCCCGTACGCCCCCAACTCGGCCCGACCGCCGGCCGCCCCCGCGCCGGCGCCCGCCCCGGCTCCCGCCGAGGACGTCAATCCCGGGGGCGCACCCGCCCCGGCTGTAGACTGACGCCCGCATGCGAGCACGGCACGCCGCCGCGCTCCGTCGACCGAGAAGGCACCAGGCATGATCCGTTCCTCTGACGACCACGGCGATTCCGGACAGTTCCGGGATCGCCGGGGTCGTCGTATCCCGGTCGAATCGGGGACCCGCCCGACGCCGCGCCGCAACCGCGCGCTGGCGTCGTCGGAACGCGTCGATTCCTCGGGCTCGGAGTTCCACCGCCGGCGCAAGATGCTCCAGGGCATCGGAGCGATCATCGTGGTCGTGCTCATCGCCCGGCTCGGCTGGGTCCAGCTCGTGGCCGGCCCCGATCTGGCGGCCCGCGCCCAGAGCCAGCGCACCATCGAGGTCGTCGACCCGGCCCGCCGCGGCGCGATCACCGACCGCGACGGCGCGTCCCTGGCGTTCACGCTGGAGGCCCGCAGCCTCACCGCGCACCCGTCGAGCCTGCGCGCGCACCTGGAGGAAGCCCACCAGCTGTGGCCCGACAAGTATCCGACCTACGAAGAGCGTCTGAAGGACATCGCCGAAGCGCTGCCGACGATGCTCGACATGCCCGATCTGGACGCCGAAAAGGAGCGCGACGGCCGCCGTCGTCAAGCGGAGGACAAGCCGGAGGAAGAAGGCATCCGCGAAACCCCCGGCGGAATCAGCTCCACGGAGATCCTGGACAAGCTCCGCGACGAGGAGAGCACCTACGAGGTGCTGGTGCGCAACGTCGATCCCGACAAGGCCGCCGCCGTCGTCGAACGGTTCCCCGAGCTCGTCTCCGAGCGCCAGGACATCCGCCAGTACCCGAATGGGGCGGTCGGGGCGAACGTCATCGGCAAGATCGGCATGGACGGCGTCGGCCAGTTTGGCTTCGAAGCCTCCCGCGACGCGACGCTGCAGGGCGTCAACGGCGGGCGCACCGTCGACATCGCCGCCAACGGCATCGCCATCCCCGGCTCCACCCGCGACCAGCACCCGCCGATCGACGGCACCGACTACGAGCTGACCATCGACGCGGACATGCAGTACTTCGTGCAGCAGCAGGTCCAGCAGGCGAAGGACAACTCCGGGGCGAAGGAAGCCTCGGCGGTCGTGCTCGACGCCAAGACCGGCGAGATCCTGGCCATGGCGCAGTCCGACACCGCCAACCCGAACCGCGACATCGGCCGCGAGGTCGAGGACGGCCGCAACATCGGCAACACCCCGGTGTCGACGCCGTTCGAGCCGGGGTCCGTGGCGAAGATCATCACCGCCGCCGGCGCGATCGAAGACGGAGTGACCACGCCCGACGAGGTCATCACCGTGCCGGGCTCGATCCACATGTCCGACGTCACCGTCGCCGACGCGTGGCAGCACGGTCCCGAGCCGTTCACCACGACGGGCATCTTCGGCAAGTCGTCGAACGTGGGCACCCTCATGCTCGCCGACCGCCTGGGCCCGGACCGCTTCGCCGAGCTGCTGCACGACTTCGGCATGGGCCAGTCCACCGGAGTGGAACTGCCCGGCGAGTCGGCGGGCCTGGTGCCGCAGCGGCCGCAGTGGTCCGGCGGCACTTTCGCCAACTTGCCCATCGGCCAGGGCATGGCCATGTCGCTGCTGCAGATGACCGGCATCTACCAGACCATCGCCAACGACGGCGTGCGCATCCCGCCGCGGATCATCAAGTCCACCACCACGCCCGACGGCACCGTCGTGCCCGCCGAGCGCCCGGACTCGGTCGAGGTGGTCAGCCCGGAGACCGCGCGCACCGTGCGCGACATGTTCCAGTCCGTGCTGCAGTCCGACCCCACCGGCCGCCAGTCCGGCACCGCCGCCGGCGACGGCATCGAGGGTTACCAGCTCACGGGCAAGACCGGCACCGCCCAGAAGGTGGACCCGGACACCGGCCGGTACTCGAACTCGAAGTACCACATCACCTTCGCCGGAATCGCCCCGGCGGACGACCCGCGTTTCGTCATCGGCATCATGCTCGACGAGCCCGTCCGCGGCGTCCACGGCCAGGGCGGACAGTCCGCGGGGCCGCTGTTCAGCGACATCGCGGCATGGGCCCTCAACCGCTACAACGTGCCGCCGGCGCCCCGCGAGGAGGGGACGCTGTTGCTGCAGCCGTAACCGGGGCGCCCGGCCCACCCGGCCGGGACCGCCCGACAGTCCCGCGCGAGACCCGCGCACGACAATCGCCATCACCCGCCGAACGCCCAAGGAGCATCATGACCGTCACTCTCGGACACCTCGCCGACATGATCGGCGGTACCGTGCTGCCAGCAGAATCCGGCGGCCCGGCCGATCCGCCGATCGCCGCCGTCGAGCTCAACGCGGCCGAGACCCCGGAGGGCGGCCTGTTCGCCGCGCTGCCCGGCACCCGCGTGCACGGGGCGACGTACGCCCACCAGTCGCCGGCCGCCGCGATCCTCACCGACGCCGACGGCCTGGCCATCCTGCGCGAGTCCGGTGAGCCGGACCGCCCGGTGCTGCTGGTCGACGACGTCCGCGCGGTGCTCGGCACCGTGTCCGCCGAGGTCCACGGCCGCCCGTCGGAAAAGCTGACCGTCATCGGCGTCACCGGCACCTCGGGCAAGACCACCACCACGTATCTGCTCGAGGCGGCGCTGCTGGCCTCCGGCAAGCGCACGGGGCTGATCGGCACCACGGGCACCCGCATCAACGGCCGCACGGTCCCGAGTCACCTGACCACGCCGGAGGCGCCGGCTTTGCAGAGGCTTTTCGACGAGATGGTGTCCGACGGGGTCACCCACGTGGTGATGGAGGTGTCCTCGCACGCGCTGTCGCTCGGCCGCGTGGACGGCGTGTCCTTCGACGTGACGTGCTTCCTCAACCTGTCGCAGGACCACCTGGATTTCCACGACGGCCTGGAGGACTACTTCAACGCCAAGGCGGCGCTGTTCCGGCCGGATTCGCCGCTGCACGCCGCCCGCGTGGTGTCGTGCGTCGACGACTCCTGGGGCCGCCGCATGGCGGAGATCGCCGAGGCGCCGGGCGTGGTCGTGGACACCGTGGGCACCCCGCATGCGGAGGACGCGAAGATCGCCGACGACGGTTCCCGCATCGCGCCGGCCGCCACGTGGCGGGCCGGCGGGATCTCCGTCGCCGACAATGGCGTCCAGCACGTGACCTTGACCGGGCACGGAAAGTCCGTCGCCCTCGAGGTGCCGCTGCCCGGGGCCTTCAACATCGCCAACGCCTCGGTGGCCTGGGCCGCCCTGGCCGCGCTCGGGGTCGACGGCCCCGACGCCGTGGCGGGCATCGCCGGCGTCGCCGTGCCCGGCCGCATGGAGCGCATCGACGAGGGCCAGGACTTCCTCGCAGTCGTCGACTACGCGCACAAACCCGCCGCCGTCGGCGAGGTGCTGCGCACGCTGCGCGCCCAGACCGTCGGCCGCGTCATCGCCGTCATCGGCGCCGGCGGCGACCGCGATTCCTCCAAGCGCCCGCTCATGGGCGCGGAGGCCGCCCGCGTCGCCGACGTCGTCATCGTCACCGACGACAACCCGCGCACCGAAGATCCCCGGTTGATCCGCGAGGCCGTCACGCAGGGCGCGGTGGAGGCCGCGGCCAAGCGGGCCGCTGCGGTGGGCATCGACCCGATCCGCGTGGAGAACATCGGCGATCGCGCCGAGGCCATCGACGTGGCCATCGGCCTCGCCGGCGCCGGCGACGCGGTCGTGGTCGCGGGCAAGGGGCACGAGACGGGCCAGGAGATCAACGGCGTCCAGCACCATTTCGATGACCGCGAGCAGGTCCGCGCGGCGCTGCGCCGCCGTGCCGGCGCAGCTCCGGGCACGTCCGGGGCTTCCGCGGCGACCACGTCGACCGAGGGAGAGGGCGAGGACTAGATGATCCAGCGCACTGCAGGGGAGATCGCCGCCATCGTCGGCGGCGAGCTCCACGACGCCGACGCCGACGCGGTGGTGACCGGCCCGGTCGAGTTCGACTCCCGGCGGGTGACCCCGGGGTCGGTGTTCCTCGCGTTGCCCGGGGCCCGGGCCGACGGCCACGATTTCGCCGCCGGCGCCGCAGCCGACGGAGCCGCGCTGGTCCTGGCGGCGCGGCCGGTGGGGGTGCCCGCCGTCGTCGTCAAGCCACTGGGCGCCCAAGAATCCAACGCCGACGCCTTCGCGCACGACCCGGACGGCTCCGGGGCCGCGGTGCTGGAGGCGGTGGGCAAGCTGGCCCGCCGCGACGTCGACGAGCTGGCCGCCGACGGCCTGGTGGTCGTGGGAGTGACCGGTTCGGCGGGAAAAACCTCCGTCAAGGACATGATGGCCACGATCCTGCGCACCGACGGCGAGACCGTCGCGCCGAAGGGGTCGTTCAACAACGAGATCGGCCATCCGTACACCGTGCTGCGCTGCACGCGCGACACCCGCTACCTGGTCGCCGAGATGAGCGCCCGCGGCGTCGGGCACGTCGCCCACCTGGCGCGCATCGCCCCGCCGAAGATCGGTGCCGTGCTCAACGTCGGCACCGCCCACCTCGGCGAGTTCGGCTCCCGCGAAACCATCGCTCAGGCCAAGGGCGAGCTGGTCGAGGCGCTTCCCGGCGCCGCAGACGGGGGAGTGGCCGTGCTCAACGCCGACGACCCGCTCGTGGTCGGCATGGCGCCGCGGACCCGCGCGAAGGTCGTCACCTTCGGCGTCGCCTCCGGTGCCGCCGACTATCGCGCCACCGACGTCTCGGTCGACGATCTGGCCCGCGCATCCTTCACCCTGCACTGCCCGGACGGTTCCGCGCACCGCGTCGAACTGGAGGTCCACGGCGCCCACCAGGTGCCCAACGCCCTGGCCGCCGCGGCCGTCGGCGTGGAAGCGGGGCTCGCGCCCGCCGACGTCGCAGCCGCCCTGTCCACCCACGTCGCCGCTTCGGAGCGGCGCATGGAAATGCGCACCCGCGGCGACGGCGTCACGGTCATCAACGACTCCTACAACGCCAACCCCGACTCCATGCGCGCCGGCGTCGACGCGCTGGTGCTCGCCGCCGGCGCCCGCGACGGCGCGACCTCCTGGGCCGTGCTGGGGCAGATGGGCGAACTCGGCGACGCCGCCGTCGACGAACACTCGGCGCTGGCCGGGTACCTGGCCGACCACGGGGTCGACCGTCTGGTCGCAGTGGGCGACAGCGCCAACGTGCGTGCCCTGGCGGACGCCGCCGAGTCCATGGGGTTAAATACCGTACGTGCGCCGGAGACCGGCGGGGCGGCGGAAGCCGTTGCCGCGGAGATCCGGCCCGGTGATGTTGCACTGGTCAAGGCGTCCTACGCCGACGGCCTGTGGCGCGTCGCGGACGCTCTCGTTCCGGTGGCGCAGCAGAATTCGACCGAGAGGCGAGGTAAGTGACTCAACTCATCTACAGCGGGGCCTTCGCGTTCATCGTGTCGGTCTTCCTGACCCCGGTGCTGATCCGCCGCTTCTCCGCGGAGGGCATCGGGCAGGAGATCCGCGAGGAGGGGCCGAAGAGCCACCTGCGCAAGCGCGGCACCCCGACGATGGGCGGCATCGCCATCATCGCCGGCATCCTCGCCGGATATTTCGGGTCGCATGCGATCGGGATGATCCAGACCGGTTCGGGTCCCTCAGCGTCGGGCCTGTTGGTCCTCTTCCTCACCCTGTCGATGGGCGCGCTCGGTTTCGCCGACGACTTCATCAAGCTGTACAAGGGCCGCAACCTGGGCCTGAACAAGACGGCGAAGCTGGTGGGCCAGCTGGCCGCCGCGCTGATCTTCGGCGTGCTGCTGCTGCAGTTCCCGGACGCCTCCGGCATCACGCCGGGCTCGACGAGCCTGTCCTTCGCCCGCGACATCACCACGTGGAACCTCGCCCCGGGCCCGGTGTGGCTGGGCATGATCGTGTTCCTGGTGTTCGTGTTCATCGTCATCGCGGCGTGGTCGAACGCGGTCAACCTCACCGACGGCCTCGACGGCCTGGCCGCGGGCGCGGTGGCGCTGCTGCTGGGCACGTACACGGCCATCGCCTTCTGGCAGTTCCGCAATTCCTGCGACGTCGCCATCGGCGCCGGCTGCTACGACGTGCGCGATCCGCTGGACGTGGGCATCCTCACCGCGGCGGGCCTGGGCGCGTGCCTGGGCTTCCTGTGGTGGAATGCGGCGCCGGCCAAGATCTTCATGGGCGACACCGGTTCGCTGGCGCTGGGCGGCCTCATCGCGGGCCTGTCCTTCGTCACCAAGACCGAGCTGCTGATGGTCATCATCGGCTTCATCTTCGTGCTCGAGGTCGCGTCGGTGGCCATCCAGATCGCGGCGTTCCAGACGACGGGCAAGCGCCCGTTCCGAATGGCGCCGATCCACCATCACTTCGAGGCGAAGGGCTGGGCCGAAACGGCCGTGGTCATCCGCTTCTGGCTGTTGGCCGGCATCTTCAACATGCTGGGTTCCGCAATCTTCTATTCCGACTGGCTGATGCAATCGGGGGTCATGCGATGACGCGCTCGGACACGTCCGTCGATCTCGTCGCCCTGGTTCGCTCGGGCGCGGTGCTGGTCACCGGCGCGGGCGTGTCCGGGGAGGGCGCGATCAAGCTGCTTTCGGATCTCGGCTGCCCCGAGATCCACCTCGTCGACGATTCCGCCGAGCGCGGCCGCGCCATGGCGGACGCGCACGGGGTCACGTGGTGCACTTCCGATGCGGCGCGGGGTTTGCTTTCCGACGCCGCCGCGGTGGTCACGTCACCGGGTTGGCGACCGGACACGCCGTTGCTGGTCGATGCCGCCGACGCCGGCGTCCCGGTGGTCGGCGACGTCGCGGTGGCCTACGCGGGCGACCGGGCCGGCGCGTGGGGTGCCCCGCGCACCTGGCTGGTGGTCACCGGCACCAACGGCAAGACCACGACCACGGCGATGCTCGCCGCCATGCTCGGCGACCGCGGCACCGCCGTGGGCAACATCGGGGTGGCGCTGCACGACGCGCTCACCGCGGACCCGCGCGTGGAGGTGCTCGCCGCCGAGCTGTCGAGTTTCCAGCTGCATTGGGCGCCCGATCTGCGTCCCGACGCCGGCGCGCTGCTCAATCTCGCCGAGGACCACATCGACTGGCACGGCTCCTACGACGCCTACGGCGCCGACAAGGCGATCGCCTTGACCGGCGGCGTGGCCGTCTACGGCCTCGACGATGCCGACGTGGTCGGCCAGGTCGACGCGCTGGCCGCCGCAGGGCGTCTGGCTCCAGCTGCCGTCGGGTTCACCATCGGGGAACCGGCGGACGGGCAGATCGGCGTCCGCGACGGCCGCATCCTCGACCGCGCCTTCGGCGACCGGTCCCGGGACGTGCCGCACGAGGACTCCGGCCTCGGCGGCGTGGACATCGCCGCCGTCGACGGCATTTCGCCGCCGGGCCCGGCCGGCGTGCTCGATGCGCTGGCGGCCACCGCGCTGGCCCGTTCCGCCGGCGTCCGCGCCGAGGACATCGCGGAAGCGCTGCGCGGCTTCACGGTCAGCGCGCACCGCGGGCAGGTCGTCCACTCGGCCGGCGGCGTCGATTGGATCGACGATTCGAAGGCCACCAACCCCCACGCCGCCGACGCCGCCCTGCGCGGCCACGAGTCGGTGGTGTGGGTCGCCGGCGGCCAGCTCAAGGGAGCAGACGTCGGTCAGCTGATCTCCGACCACGCCCACCGGATGCGCGCCGCCGTGGTCCTGGGCGTCGACGGACAGGTCATCGCCGAGGCATTGGCCGACGCCGTGCCCGGCCTGCCGGTGACGGTGATCGGGGAGACCGATCCCGCCACGGCGATGGCGCAGGCGTGTTCGGCCGCCGCCGGTGCGGCGCAGCCCGGTGACGTGGTGCTGCTGGCGCCCGCCGCCGCGAGCCTGGACATGTTCACCGGCATGGCCCAGCGCGGCGATTTCTTCGCCGACGGCGCCCGGGCGGCCACCGCGACCGGGGACGAAACGTCATGACCCGGCCATCGGAACGCGAACGCGGCGCCGGCAAGGGCGCCGATCGGGGCGCGGGCAGGGGCGGTGCGCGTAACGACGCGCGCGGCTCCGAGATGCGCGCGCAGCTGCGGGACTGGATCTCGCGCCCGTTGTTCGACTACCACGTGCTGCTGGCGATCACGGCGCTGTTGACGGGCATCGGCCTGGTCATGGTGCTGTCGTCGTCGATGGCGCAGTCGGGCACCGAGGGCAGCGTGTGGAGCGTCTTCATCCGCCAGGCCGTCATGGTCGCGGCCGGTTTGTTCATGTTTTGGGCGGTCAGCCGCGTGCGGGTGGAGACCATTCGCAAGCTCGCGCCCGTGGGGCTTTTGGTCGCCTTCGTGATGCTGGTGCTGGTGCTCATCCCGGGCATCGGCATCGGCCTGGAGGAGACCGGCGCGCAGTCGTGGATCTACGTCGGCGGCGTTTCCATTCAGCCGTCGGAGGTCGCGAAGGTCGCGCTGGCGGTGTGGGGCGCGAAGTTCCTGGCCGAGCGCCTGCGCACGGCCACCGACGTCAAGCAGATCTTCATCCCGTTCGGCGCGATCTCGACGCTGATCCTGGGCCTGGTGTTCTTCCAGCGCGACCTGGGCATGGTGGCGTCGATGGGCTTCGTCGTCCTGGCGCTGATGTGGTTCGCGGGCATCCCGCGCTTCATCGTCGGCGGCATCGTGGCCGTCGGCGTCGCGGTCGTCGGCATCGCCACCCTGACCACGGGTTTCCGCTCGGCCCGCATTTCGGTGTACTTCAACACCCTGTTCGGTCGTTTCGAGGAGACGCAGGGCCCGGCGTACCAGTCCTACCAGGGCATTCTTTCGCTTGCCGACGGGTCGATGACGGGAGTGGGACTCGGTCAGTCCCGTGCGAAGTGGTTCTATCTGCCGGAGGCGAAGAACGACTTCATTTTCGCGATCATCGGCGAAGAGGCCGGCTTTCTCGGCGCGGTCATCGTCGTGCTGCTCTACGGTGCGCTGGGCTGGGTCGGGCTGCGCGTGGCCCAGCGCCAGGCGGACCCCTTCCTGCGCCTGATGGCCGGGACGATCACCACGGCCACCGTGGTCCAGGCGTTCATCAACATCGGCTACGTCGTCGGCGTGCTGCCGGTGACGGGCCTGCAGCTGCCGCTGATCTCCGCGGGCGGCACCTCGGCGATCGTGACCCTGCTGTCGATGGGCCTGTTGGCCACGTGCGCCCGGCATGAGCCGGAGTCCGTCTCCGCGATGCAGACGTCCGGCCGCCCGGCCATCGACCGCATCCTCGGCCTGCCCGAGCCACTGCCGTACGACCCCTCCCGCAGGGATGCGCGCGTCCCCGCCGGCAACCGCGAGACCCGGCGCTTCGGCCCGCCCGTCACGGGCGCCGATGACGTCGTCGGCGACCGTGGGGAGCGCCGCGCGGGCCGTCGTGAAGCACGGCCCGGAACCCGGCCGACCCGGACGGGCACCGGCGACTGGTCCGATGCGCGGACCCGACGCGACGACAGGGGAGGCCGCGCGGGCGGTTCCTCCCGGGGCGTCGCGGAGCGGTACCGTGAATCCGAACGAGGGGATCGCCGTCCCCGCGGCCGCGGCACCCGCCGGCCGGGCGGCCCCGACAGGAGGAACCGGTGACCGAAGCCACCCCGCAGGGCCGTGATTTCACCCGGCCCGACGGCTCCCCGTTGTCGATCGTCGTCGCCGGCGGCGGCACGGCCGGGCACATCGAGCCCGCATTGGCCGTCGCCGACGCGATCCGCGAGATCGCCCCGGACACCCGGATCACCGCCCTCGGCACCAATCGCGGCCTGGAGACCACCCTGGTCCCGGCCCGGGGCTACGACCTGCGGCTGATCCCGCCGGTGCCGGTGCCCCGCAAGCCCAGCGGCGATCTGCTCAAGCTGCCGTTGCGCGTCGCCGGCGCGGTGGCCGAGGCCCGGAAGATCTTCGAAGACGTCGGCGCGGACGCGGTCATCGGCTTCGGCGGCTACGTCTCCGCTCCCGCCTACCTGGCCTGTCGCCGGGGGCGCCGCATTCCCTTCCTGGTGCACGAGGCCAACGCGCGCGCCGGCATGGCCAACAAGCTGGGCGTGAAGCTCGGCGGCGAGGGCCTGGCCGCGGTCGCCGGCTCCGGGATGCCCGGCGACGTCGTCGGCATCCCCGTGCGCCGCGCGCTGTCGCAGCTGGATCGGGAGGCACTGCGCGCCGAGGCTCGCGAGTTCTTCGGCCTGCCGGCGGAGGGGCCGGTCCTCTTCGTCACCGGCGGTTCGCAGGGCGCGCGGAGCATCAACGAGGCCACCTCCGGCGCGGCCGAGCAGTTCGCCGCCGCCGGGATCTCGGTGCTCCACGCCCACGGCAAGAAGAACACGGTGACGCTGCCGGAGGGCGCCGGCGCAGATGCCGAGCACCCCTACGTCGCCGTGCCCTACGTCGACCGCATGGACCTGGCGTATTCGGCGGCGGACCTGATCCTGTGCCGTTCCGGCGCGATGAGCGTCGCCGAGATTTCCGCCGTGGGCCTGCCGGCGGTCTACGTCCCGCTGCCGCACGGCAACGGCGAGCAGGCGCTCAACGCCACGGACATCGTCGAAGCCGGCGGCGGCCTGCTCATCGCGGATGCCTCGCTGACCCCGGCGTCGATCCGCGACACCGTCATCCCGTTGCTTTCCGACGCCGACCGGCTGGCCGAGATGGCCCGCGCCACCGCGGCGTCGGGGCACCGGGACGCTGCGGACCTGATCGCGCGCCGCGTGCTCGCGGCCGCGATGTCCGGGCACGGCCGCGGATGACGGCCGCCGGGGCCGGTTGCCGTTGTCTCGGTCCGATTTCCCGGCTCGACTTCCCGGTCCCGTCTTTCCCAGTTCCTCCCACACTTGCTTCCGTTTTTTCCCGTCCGCTTCCTTTCCCTTGAGGTGACCACCAGATGAGCGATTCCACCATCACCGGAGATTCCCGCACCCCGGGCGCCCTGCCCGCCAGCGTGCACATGATCGGCATCGGCGGCGCCGGCATGTCGGGCGTCGCCCGCCTGTTGCTCGCCCGCGGGGTGACCGTGTCCGGTTCGGACATGAAGGACTCCCGCGCCGTGGTCGGCCTGCGCGCGATGGGCGCCACCGTCGCCATCGGCCATGACGCCGCGAACCTCGATGCGTCGGGAAGCCTGCCGGAGGCCGTCGTCGTGTCCTTCGCCGCGATCCCGGAAACCAACCCGGAGCTCGCCCGCGCCAAGGAACTGGGCATCTCGGTGCTGAAGCGCTCCGACGTGCTGGGCATGTTGCTGGAGGGCAACCGCGCCCTGCTCATCGCGGGCACGCACGGGAAGACGTCGACCACCTCGATGAGCGTCGCGGCGCTGCAGGCGGCGGGCATGGACCCGTCGTTCGCCGTCGGCGGCCTGATGTCGAAGGCGGGCGTCAACGCCCACCACGGCACCGGCGACGTCTTCGTGGCCGAGGCCGACGAATCCGACGCCTCGCTGCTGACCTACTCGCCGCAGGTCGCGGTGGTGACCAACATCGAGCCGGATCACCTCGACTTCTACGGCACGGCCGACAAGTACTACGCGGTGTTCGACGCCTTCGCCGGGCGCATCGTCGACGGCGGTGCGCTGGTGGTCTGCGCCGAGGACGAGCACGCCGCCGCGCTGGGCGAGCGCGCCGCGGCCGCGGGCATCCGCGTGCTCGGGTACGGGGGACCGGAGGCGCTCGAGGCGCACCCGGCGCTGGAAGCCGGCGGCGTCCTCCACGGGTGGACCGCCCATGGCGGCGGCGCGCGCGTCGAAGCCACGATTCTCGGCGACCGGATCACCTTCGAGCTTCGCCAGCCGGGCCGCCACATGGCGCTCAACGCCCTGGCCTCCCTGGTCGGTGGACGGCTCGTCGACGCCGACCTCGTCCGGATGGCCCGCGGCCTCAGCGAGTTCAGCGGCGTGCGCCGGCGCTTCGACTACCACGGCCGCATCGACGGTGGCGACTTCGACGGCGCCCGCGTCTACGACGACTACGCGCATCACCCGACCGAGGTCCGCGCGGTGCTCGGGGCGGCCCGCGAACTGGTCGACGAGGCCGGGACCGGCAACGTCGTCGCGGTGTTCCAGCCGCACCTGTATTCGCGCACCAAGGCCTTCTCCGTCGAATTCGCCGAGGCGCTGTCCCTGGCCGACCGGGTCATCGTCCTCGACGTGTTCGGCGCCCGCGAGGAGCCGGAGCCCGGCGTCGACGGTGCGCTGATCGCCCGCGACGTCACGGTGCCGACCATTTTCGAGCCGCACTTCACCAGCACGCCGGGCAGGGTCCGCGAGGTCGCCGGCCCCAACGACGTCATTCTGACCATCGGCGCCGGCAGCGTGACCATGCTCGCCGACGAGATCCTGCGGGAGCTGGGCTGATGCGCGCCTCCGGCGGCGCCAAGCGCGCCGGAATCGTCGTTCTCGCGCTGGCCGTCCTCGCGGCGATCACCTGGGCGGTGCTGTGGTTCACGCCCGTGGCCACGGTCGACGAGGTCCGCGTGGAAGGCGTCGTCAACGGCGACGCCGCCGCCATGTCCGAGGCCACCGGCATCGCCACCGGCGAGAAGCTGGCGCGGGTCGACACCGATGCCGCGGCCCGGGCCGTGGCCGCGCAGCCGTGGGTGGAGAAGGTGACCGTGGACCGTTCCTGGCCATCGGCGATCACCGTGGAAGTCGTCGAGCATGCCCCGGTGCTGCACATCCGCGCCACCGACGGCGAGCACCTTTTCAATGCGGACGGCGTCGAGTTCCTGGTCGCGCCGCCGCCGCCCGGCAGCGTCGAAATGGTGCGCGTGCCGCGGGTGGAAAATCCCGCGCCCGGGAAGCTCGATCCCGACCCCGCCACCGTGCGGGCGGTGCTCGACGTGCTGGGCGCGCTGCCGGAACGCGTCCGGGGCGAGGTCGCCCGCGTCGACGCCCCGGGCCCCACGGAAATCTCCCTCAACCTGCACGACGGCCGGGAGATCTACTTCGGTTCGTCCGATCGCGCCTCGGAGAAGGGCCGTGCCGCCGAGATCGTCATGGATCGCGAGGGACAGCGCTGGAACGTGTCCAATCCGGTGGCGCCCTCGGTGCGAAACTAGCCCTCAACCTTTACTTGAGGGTGCCGACACGCCGGGCGTTCGGTGGCGGCCCTCCGCCATTCCATGAACGATGATGGGGCGGACAACAAAAGCCGGGAACGCAATCAAAGGAAGGGCGAGCAGAACCACATGACCTCCCCGAATAACTACCTCGCCGTGATCAAGGTCGTCGGAGTCGGCGGCGGCGGCGTCAACGCCGTCAACCGCATGATCGAGGAGGGTCTGAAGGGCGTCGAGTTCATCGCCGTCAACACGGACTCGCAGGCCCTGATGTTCACCGACGCCGACGTGAAGCTCGACATCGGCCGCGAGGCCACGCGCGGACTGGGCGCCGGCGCGAACCCCGAGGTCGGACGCACTTCCGCGGAAGACCACAAGGACGAGATCGAGGAGACCCTCAAGGGCGCCGACATGGTCTTCGTCACCGCCGGCGAAGGCGGCGGCACCGGCACCGGCGCCGCCCCGGTCGTCGCGTCCATCGCGAAGAAGGCCGGTGCGCTGACCGTCGGCGTCGTCACCAAGCCGTTCTCCTTCGAGGGCAAGCGCCGCACGAAGCAGGCGATGGAGGGCATCGAGCAGCTCAAGGAAGCCTGCGACACGCTCATCGTCATCCCGAACGATCGGCTGCTGCAGATCGGCGAAGAGAACATCGGCATGATGGAGGCGTTCCGCGCCGCCGACGAGGTCCTGTTCAACGGCGTCCAGGGCATCACCGACCTGATCACCACGCCGGGCATGATCAACGTCGACTTCGCCGACGTCCGCTCCGTCATGGCCTCGGCCGGTTCCGCGCTGATGGGCATCGGCTCGGCCCGCGGCGAGAACCGCGCGCAGAAGGCGGCCGAGATGGCCATCAATTCGCCGCTGCTGGAGACCACCATGGAGGGCGCCACCGGCGTGCTGCTGTCCTTCGCGGGCGGCTCCGACATCGGCCTGATGGAGGTCAACCAGGCCGCCTCGCTGGTCGAGCAGCAGGCCGACGACGACGCCAACATCATCTTCGGCACGATCATCGACGACAACCTCGGCGACGAGGTCCGCGTCACGGTCATCGCCACCGGCTTCGAGGATCGCGCCCGCAAGGTTCCGGTCACCCCGGCGCAGCCCGCCCCGCAGGCCGCCACCGAATCCGCCCTGCCCGGCGGCGACCACCTCGGACGTTCCCGCGAGGACGACCGCGACCGCGACGCCGCCCGCGATGCCGAGCCGGCCCGCGACCGCGACGCCGACCGCGGCTCGGAGTTCATCCCGCGCGACAACGTCCGCTCCGGCGGCCTGTTCACCGGCGGTTCCCGCGAGATCCGCCGCGAGGACGATTACCGCGGCGAGCACCGCCGCGACGGCCGGCGCGACGATCGCCGCGATGACCGCCGCGCCCCCAAGGACGACGGCCTCGACCTCCCGGGCTGGGCCTAGGCCGGGCGACCGATGACCGGCATCTCCTCTCCGGGGAGCGGAACCCGCCGCGTGCGCAAGGTGTTGACCACCCGCCGCGGCGGGTTTTCCGCGTCCCCGTACGACTCCTTCAATCTCGGCGACCACGTCGGCGACGACCCGGCCGCCGTGGCCGCCAACCGTCGCCGCCTGGCCGAGGGCATGGGCCTCGACCCGTCTCGCTTCGTGTGGATGGAGCAGATCCATTCCAATACGGTCACCGTCGTCGACGGCCCCGTCGACGGTCCCGTGCCGGCCACCGATGCCACGGTCACCACGGTGCCCGGTTTGGCGCTGACGGTCCTGGTCGCCGATTGCGTCCCGGTTCTGCTTTCCGACGACGACGCCGGCGTGATCGCCGCGGTGCACGCCGGCCGCATCGGCGCCCGCAACGGCATCGTCGCCCGCACGGTGGCGGCGATGGTCGAGCTCGGCGCCGATCCCGCCAACACCCATGCCCTGCTGGGCGCCGCGGCGGGCGGCGATTCCTACGAAGTCCCCGAAGCGATGGCGGCGGACGTCGAAAAGCACCTGCCCGGGTCCCGGACCGTGACGCGCAAGGGCACCCCGGGCATCGACGTCCGGGCGGGGCTGATGCGCCAGCTGCACGGGCTGGGCGTGACCAACATGAACGCCGAACCGCGCTGCACCATCTCGGAGCCGGAGTACTTTTCGTACCGGCGCGAGGGCAAAACCGGTCGTCAGGCCGGTGTCGTGGTGCTTCTCGGCGACGACTGAGGCGCCGTCGGAAAAACGACGGCACCGCATGTCGGGGCCGGGCGTGTCGGCCCGGCGAACACGGCCCCTCCGGGTACGTTTGTGGACAGCACCGCACCATGAACCACGACATGCAAAGGATGGACATGTCCAACATCTCCAGGAAGTTCTCCGATTTCTTCGGCCTGACGCCGGCCCACGATTCCGACTTCGAGGACGACGGTTACGAGCGCGATTCCTACCGCGACTACCGTCCCTCCGCCGGTTACTCCGACGAGTACGAGGACGACTTCGACCGCGGCCGCGAGCCCGGTTACTCCCGCGAGGCGGGCGTGCGCCGTTACGAGCGCGACGACCGCGCGGACCGCGACGAGCGCACCGACTCCTACGACCGCCCGCACCTGCGCCCGCTTGATCGCCCGGTCACCCCGTCGGTGCACCACATCACGCCGAAGACGGAGTTCCTGGACAAGTACTCCGAGGCCCGCGAGATCGGCGAGAACTTCCGCGACGGCGACATCGTCGTGTTCGACCTGGTCGACCTGGAGCCCGGCGAGCGCAAGCGTTACCTGGACTTCGTCGCCGGCCTGGCGTTCGCGCTGCGCGGCCGCATCGAGGCCGACGGCACCCGTTTCACGCTGCTGCCGGAGGGCGTGGAGCTGTCGGATACCGACCGCGACCGCCTGTCCGTCTAAGCTCTAGGCCGTGCAGACTTTCCTCGGCATCCTTCTCATCCTCGTCCAGCTGTTCACGTACCTGCTGTTGGCGCGGATCGTCATCGAGATGATCCAGTCGTTTTCCCGTTCGTGGCAGCCGGGCCGGGCGTTTTCGGTGGTCGGAGAGATCATCTTCACCATCACGGATCCGCCGGTGAAGCTGCTGCGCAGGGTCATCCCGCCCATGCCCATGGGCGGCGTGCAGCTCGATGTGTCGGTGCTCGTCCTGTTCTTCATCCTGATGATCCTCCGTGCGGTGCTGGCGGGATTCGCGTTCTGATCCCGCTCGCCGGCGGGCCACCCGAGGTGGTGGCCCCGCCGGTTTTCGCGTTTCCGGGGCGGTGCGGGGGCACGTTCGGCGTGCCCGGAGGAGCGTCCGGGGGAGCGTCCGGGGGGTGTCCGTTTCGGCGTAAACCGTTCCGAAAGCGAGTGAATCACCTTCAATTCCGCGGACCCTGCATTCGAGTCGGCGGTTGACCGGGAAGAGGGCAAAGTCCCAGGTTGAGCGGGAGGTTTAGGGTTTGGGGCGCGAGTTGAAGTCACCGACTCGCGGGTTTCCTGGGGTTTTGGGGGCACGCTTGACGTGTGTTGCAGGTGTTAAGTCGGTAGTATGGACCGGGAAGAAACAAGTATCGTCAAACGAGGATCGTGAACTCCCGCCCATTCAACGGTGGGGGTCCGGGTCCTACGTGCGGGTTCCCGGCCAGGCAAGGCGGGCGGCGCCCGTGAAATTACAGCGTCCACAAATTTTGAAGGGGAACTCTCCATGCCGCTGACTCCAGCTGATGTGCACAACGTCGCGTTCAGCAAGCCGCCGATTGGCAAGCGCGGCTACAACGAGGACGAGGTCGACCAGTTCCTCGACCTCGTCGAGGATGCGCTCGGCGAGCTCCAGGACGAGAACGCCGACCTGCGCCTGCGGGTCGAGGATCTCGAGCGCGATCTGGAGGACGCGCGCTCCGGCGCCGCCGCCCCGGTCGCCGCGGCTTCCGATTCCGCTCCGGCGTCCGACGTCGACGAGGATGCGCTGCGCGCCTCCATCGAGGCCGAGCTCCGCGAGGATTACGAGCGCCGCCTGGACGAGGAGTCCTCGCGACTTCGCGCCGAGGCCGAGGACCGCGTCCGTGAGGCCGAGGATCGCGCCGCCGAGGCCGAGGCCCGTGCCGAGGCCGCTGCCCGCGAGCCCCGCACCGACGCCGACGCCCAGCCGCAGGGCCTGGTCTCCGCGCCGGCCCAGTCCGGCGAATCGGCCACGGCCGACACCCACATGCAGGCCGCCCGCGTCCTGGGCCTGGCCCAGGAGATGG
>DGYMI06202__coassemble_1367_pt1 | contig 14849 bp, 15 predicted proteins | sample DGYMI06202__metabat2_high_PE_017 | metagenome-assembled genome bin DGYMI06202
CTTCACGCCCGCCAGCCCCTCCCTCGCACACCCCTTCCCGCCCGCGTCGGACCGTCGTCAAGCAATCGCGCACCGTTTCGTGCCACGGAGATACCGTCGCCGCGTCGATATCTGTGTTTGCCCAGGTGGCCGATAAACGTGGCGTCTCCTTGGCACGAATCGCCTGCCGCAAACTCTCACCAGTACGGCCACGCCTTTTGGTTGTGCTGCTCCCAGTGGATCTGGCGATCGACGTAGAGATCCTCGCAATGCCCGGCATCCCACGGCCCCTCGCGCAACGGCTGCCCCAGCAACCAATCGATGGTCGAGCAGATCTCGTCGATGAACCCGTCGAAGCGCAGCTCCACGTCATCGTCGACGTAACGAAGAATCCGGTAATCGCGGCGAATGAGGTTGTTCTGCCGAGCGCGATCGATGCGGAACGCCTGCGAGTCGTCGTGATGCCGACGCGAGTCGTACTCGATGACCAGCCGTGCCCCCTCGTGCACGATGTCCCATATATATGGACCGATCCGCACGTTCAGAGTGATGTCGTAGCCGCGCAACTGCAACGCCCGCGCGATCCTGCCCTCCGCCTTGGACCTGCGGTCGACCGGCGCCCACCGCAGGATCGGCCCGAGCTTCGTTCGTTTATGCGCGGGCAGCACCTCAAGATCGGCGAACAGCCCCGCCCGCGATTCCGGAGTCGGAAACCTGTCGTCGACGATCCGCGCCGTGACTTCTTCGCCCCACTCGCCCAGCATGTCCGCGAGCGTCTCCGCGACGGACGTCACCGGCATACCCCGGCACCGCATCGACTGCACCTGATCCCGCCGCCACACGTGGGCGCCGGCCACGCTCCCTCGACCCCGGGGCACGATCACGTCCAGACGAGCCGGCGGGTTGCGCAGCAGCCCGTGCTCGAATGCGGCGATGCGGTGCGAGAACACGGCATCGGGCGCCCGCAGATGCACCAGCTCCATCCGCAGCCTCTGCCCCGCGACCGCGAAGCGATACGTCGAGCGCCCCTCCCGCACCAACCACCCCTCGGTTTCGGCTCGGCTGATTTCGTGCCGGGTGAGGCCATCGTCGAGGAGTTCGCTCCGCCGGCGCAGTTGCCCGATCTCGGCCATGGACGTCCCGTCGCGCATGCCGCCGTCGCGCAGCGCCGTCGGCTTTCTCCGCACCCCGGCGGTCGCACGCTGAGCCGGTACCGCATTGGTCGCACTGCCGGTTCCACGACCGCGGCCACCGCCGGACATGCCGTTTCGCGCGCCAATGCGGCGCGAACCCCCCGATTCGATCCCCATGCCGACACTCTCGCACGCGAGTAGCGGCCCCGCATGCCGTGGAGACGGGGCGAATGCCGGCCGGCAGCTTTCCCTGCCAAGGTTTCATGCCAAGGAGATGCCAACGCCCGTCGCCATCCGCGTTTGCCCAGGTGTCCGATAAACGTGGCGTCTCCTTGGCACGAACGCTTGCTTGATGACGCCCATCGCACCGCGACCGCCGCGCAGGTCCGTCGCCGCGCACCCGATCCAGCGTGCAGGCGGGCACCGCGGCCCAGTTCCCTGCCGCGCGCAATTCGGCGCGCGCGAATCAGCCGAGCAGATCCCGCACCGTGCCGGCGGCGCGGGCCAGCCGTGCCTCGGTATCGCCCCGGCGGTCGCGGTCGGCCTCCTCGGCGGTGACGGCCAGCCCGGCGTCCACCCCACCGGCATCGCCGACGAGTCCGGCGCGGCGGGCGATCTCGTCCTCGAGCCCGTCGGCCTTCTCCACGGCGCCGTCGAAAACGGCGCACGGGTCGTCGACGACGACCGTGTCGTCGGGCGTGATCCCGCGCCGCGCCATGTATTCGTCGATGTGCATGGAGATGCTCATGTCACGGCACCATAGCCGTCGCAAAGCAGAATCACCGCAAGCACAAACGCCACAAGCGCAAACGCAGCAGCGCACGAAGGCCGCGAAGCAACTGCGCCCCACAAGCCGCACGGCGAAAGTCCCGGACCCGACCGCGAAGTCGGGCCCGGGCCCCTGAAATCCGGTGCGCCCGGGGGGACTTGAACCCCCACGCCCTCGGGCACAGGAACCTAAATCCTGCGCGTCTGCCAATTCCGCCACGGGCGCCGGCCCCGCCGCCACCGTCGCGCCGGGTACCCCGGAGGGGATATCGGCGGGTGGTGCGGGCCCCGACAATCGTAACCGGTTAGGCTGGTGGGCGTGTCATCCACCAGGCAAGAGTCCCAGTCGCACCCGAACGCGGAGTCCGCGGCGCACGGGCGGGCGAACGGCCCGTTCAAGCGGCGCACGCGGATCATCCAGCTGATTTTCCTGGCCGCCGCGGTCGTCGCGACGCTCGCGCTGGCCTACTGGCAGCTCAGCCGCTGGAGCTCCACCAGCTCCTTCCAGAACCTCGGCTACGCGCTGCAGTGGCCGGCCTTCGGCATCTTCTTCATTTGGGCGTACCGCAAGTACATGCAGTACGAGCGCGAGAAGTTCGAGGGCAACGAGGAAGCCGGCGTCACCGTCCGCGACGGCGACATGACCGAGATCCCCGAGGACTTCCTGCCGACCCGCCCCGGCGCCGCGCCGGCGGCCACGACCGCAGACGACCACACCGCCATCACCGACGCACCCGTCGACGAGGAGAAGAAGTGACCGACCCGAATCAGGCCCGCGACCAGCGCAGCGACCAGGTCCAGCCGAACACCGCCCCGGCGACCGACGGCCGCGCCATCCACCCGAATCGCCAGCGCCGCGTCAAGACCGCGCTGACCGCGTTTTCCATCACCGCGTACATCACCGGCGTGATGCTGCTGGTGCTGGTGGCGGAGATGGTCTACAAGTACCTGATCATGCCGGAGGGCCAGGAGGCCCCGGGCTGGTTCTTCTTCATCGCGCAGATCCACGGGTTCGCGTACATGGCGTTCCTCATCGCGATCGTGAACCTGGGCACGAAGGCGCGGTGGACGCCGGGCAAGTGGATCATCACGGCGCTGGGCGGCGTGGTGCCGCTGCTGTCCTTCTTCGTGGAGCGCAAGCGCCGCGAGGAGGTGAAGGCCGCTTTCGCGCTGGACTGATTTTCGCTTGACGACGGCCCGACGCCCCGCATTCCCATCGTGGAATGCGGGGCGCGGCGTTTGCGTGGCGGGGCGTGGGTCCTAGCGGGGCGTGGGTCCCAGCGGGCGTGGCGCACCCGCGCGGGATCAGCCCAGCGTCCGGGCCAGGCGGGCGAGCTCGGGGACGAGCTGGCGCAGCGCGCGGCCGCGGTGGCTGATGGCGTCCTTTTCGTCGGGCGTCAGCTGCGCGGCGGTGCGGGCGTCGGCGCCGAGTTCGTCGACGTCGCGGCCGGCCTTGACGCGGGAGTCTTCCTCGCGGGGGACGAACAGCGGGTCGTAGCCGAAGCCGCCGTCGCCGCGTTCCTCGTCGAGCACGCGACCGCGCCACTCTCCGTGGAACGACAGGACCAGGTCGCCGTCGCCGGAGTCGGGGGCGACGCCGTCGCCGACTTCGCCGGCGCCGGGGACGACGAGGACGACCGAGGACACGAAGGACGCGCCACGGCGGTTGTCCGGGATGTCGCGCAGCTGGCCCAGCAGCAGGGCGTTGTTCGCGGCGTCGTCGCCGTGGCCGCCGGACCAGCGGGCGGAGAGCACGCCGGGCATGCCGTTGAGCTCGTCGACGGACAGGCCGGAGTCGTCGGCCAGGCAGGGAAGGCCGGTTGCATCGGCGCCGTCGTGGGCCTTGATCAGGGCGTTGGCCTCGAAGGTGCGCCCGTCCTCCGGCCGCTCGGGGTACTCGTCGACGTCGTCGATGGACAGCAGCTCGACGCCCTCGACGCCGGCTCCCTCGAGCAGCCGGGCCAGCTCGCCCAGCTTCTTCTTGTTGCGGGTGGCGACCAGAAGTTTCATCGCCTTTCCCCTTCCCGTGGTCGGATGCCCGGCGGCGTGGTGCGCCGCCGACGCGACGATTGGTGCGTCGTCCGCCCTCCAGTTTTCCACCATGTGGGCTTCACGTCACGTACCAACGGCGGCGCGGTGCACATCGCCGTCAAAACGTGAGGCCCGCGAAACATGCCGGAAACATGGCGGGCCCGGCTGCTAGGCCTGAACGCGGCCGTCGGGCAGCTCGCCCGGGTACGGCGCGCGCAGGACCTCCTGCTGCAGCTCGATGAGCTCGCGCAGGCCCTTGCCCGCGACGTCGAGCATGGCGTCGAGCTGATCGCGGCCGAAGGTGGCGGCCTCGCCGGTGCCCTGGATCTCCACGTACTTGCCCTCGGCGGTCATGACGACGTTGAGGTCGACGTCGGCTCGGGAGTCCTCCTCGTACGGCAGGTCCAGGCAGACCTTGCCGTCGATGACGCCCACGGACACCGCGGCGACCGGGGACTTCAGCGGCGCGCCCGGCACGGCGCCCGCAGCGTGGAGGTAGGTCAGGGCGTCGGCCAGCGCGACGTAGGCGCCGGTGATCGCGGCGGTGCGGGTGCCGCCGTCGGCCTGCAGCACGTCGCAGTCGATGTTGATGGTGTTCTCGCCGAGCTGCCCCAGGTCGACGGCGGCGCGCAGGGCGCGGCCGACCAGGCGGGAGATCTCGTGGGTGCGGCCCTTGACCTTGCCGCGCATGGACTCGCGGGGCATGCGGTCGTGGGTGGCGGCCGGCAGCATCGAGTACTCGGCGGTCAACCAGCCCTCGCCGGAATCGCGCTTGAAGCGGGGCACGGACTGCTCGACGGAGGCGGTGCACATCACGCGGGTGTTGCCGAAGCACACCAGCACCGATCCGGCGGGGTTGTCGGTGAAACCGCGGGTGATGGAAACCTTGCGCATCTCGTCGCCGGCGCGGCCGTCGGCGCGGGTGAAATCAGAAGTCATGGCCCCAACGGTACCGCCCTACGGTTCGATGACCATCCCGGGGCGGGCCAGCTCGATGGGCCCGTCGAATTCGGCGCGGGCGGCGGCCAGCGCACCGTCGGGGTCGCCGTAGGGCGGGATGTGGGTCAGCACCAGCTTCCCCGCCCCGGCCAACGCGGCGGCACGGCCGGCTTCGGCGCCGGACAGGTGCATGTCGGCGGGCTTGTCTTCGCCGTCGCCGCACCAGGTGGCCTCGCAGATCAGCACGTCGGCGTCGCGCGCCAGGTCGATCACGGCGTCGGTCCAGCCGGTGTCGCCGGTGTAGGCGATGGTTCCGTTGGGCCCGGTGATGCGGAAGCCCCACGCTTCGATCGGGTGGACCATGGGGAACGCCTCGACGGTCAGTCCGGCGACGTCGAACGGCGTGCGTTCGGCGATGGCGCGGATGTCGAAGGTGTCGCCGAGGTCGTCGAAGCCGTCGCCGGTGTCGGCGGAGGCGTGCCCCAGACGGTCGGCGGTGTCGGCGGGGCCCCACAGCAAGTTGCGGTGCGCCGACGGTTTGGTCGGGTGGAACCTGCGCCAGACCAGCAGACCCGGGATGTCCAGGCAGTGGTCGGCGTGCAGGTGGGTCAGCACGATGTCCAGCTCCGCGGGGTCGCGGTACTTCTGCAGCTCCCCGAGCACGCCGGGGCCGAAGTCCATGACGAACGCCCGGTCATCGGCGCCAACGCCCGACTCGACGAGGAATCCGGAGGCCGCCGCGTCGGGGCCGCCCATGCTCCCCGTGCATCCCAGTACCGTCACTTTCATAACCCCACAATGCCACGCCACCCCGGCATGGGGCATGCCGACGCTCCGAATCGGCCGCGGGATCAGTGCCCGGCGTGGGGGCTGACGTCCGTGATCGCGGGGCCGAGGAACCGCGCGGCCAGGCGCTGGAACATCTCGGGGTCGCCGGTGGATTCGAAGATCCGCGTCGGCGGCGGATCCGTTTCGGGGTCGGCGAGCAAGTCGAGTTTGGTCAGGGTGCGCAGCACGTCCTTGGCGGTTTCCTCCGCCGAGGACACCAGGGTGACGTCGTCGCCCATGGCCAGCTGCACCACGCCGGACAGCAGCGGGTAGTGGGTGCAGCCGAGGACGAGGGTGTCCACGCCGTCGGCCTGCAGCGGGGCCAGGTACCCCTCGGCCAGGCCGAGGATCTGCCGACCCGAGGTGATGCCGCGTTCGACGAAGTCGACGAAGCGCGGGCAGTCGGTGGCGGAGACGTCGACGCCGGGCACCGCGTCGAACAGGTCCTGGTACGCGCGGGAGCGGATGGTCGCCGCGGTGCCGATGACACCGACTTTGCCGTTGCGGGTCGCCGACACCGCGCGGCGCACGGCGGGCAGGATGACCTCGACGACGGGGACGGGGTAGCGCTCGCGGGCGTCGCGCAGGAAGGCGGCGGAGGCGGTGTTGCAGGCGATGACGATCATCTTGCAGCCGCGGGCGACGAGGTCGTCGGCGATGGCTTCGGCGTGCTCGCGCACTTCGGCGATGCGCAGCGGCCCGTAGGGCCCGTTGGCGGTGTCGCCGACGTAGATCATCGACTCGTGGGGCAACTGGTCGACGATGGCGCGCGCGACGGTCAGCCCGCCGACGCCGGAGTCGAAGACGCCGATGGGCGCGGTGCGGTCGATCGCCGGCCGGTCGCCGTCCTGGGTCATGTCCGGGCTCAGGTCCGGCTGGTTCTCGTCCCGCTGGGTCATGGTTCCTTTCGCGTCCCTTCCCTGCTTTGCGACGCTCACCGCGCCGCCCTCCCCCGCTTGAGCATGGATGCGGCGAGGACGCCGCCGATGGCCCCGAAGAGGTGCATCTGCCAGCTGACGCCGAGTTCGGTGGGGAACACGCCCCAGATCAGGCCGGAGTAGCCGAAGCCGAGGATCATGCCCAGCAGGATCTGGCCCGGGGCGCGGTTGTAGAAGCCGCGCGCGATGAGGAACGCCAGCCAGCCGTAGACCAGGCCGGAGGCGCCGACGTGGGCGGTGCCGACGCCGCCGATGAACCACGTGGCCACGCCGGAGACCACCATGACGATGGCCGTGACCTGCCACCACAGCTTCTTCGACGTGAAGGCGATGAGCCCGGCGAACAACGCGGCGGGCACGGTGTTGGCCATGAGGTGCTGCATGTCGGCGTGGAGCACCGGGGCGAAGAGGATGCCCCACAGTCCCTGCGTGTCCAGCGGCCGCAGCCCCAGCAGCTGGTTGAGCCCGCCGAGGAACACGATCTGGTTGATGAAGAACACCGCCCACGTCACCACGGTGAACCCGATGGAGGTGCCCAGGGCCGAGCCGATGCCACCATCGGCGGTCCTCGGCGCGACGGCGTTGGTGCGTCGCCGCGCGGGAACGCCCGCGCCGGCGCCGGGCCCCGCGAACGGGTTGGCCCCGTATCCCGGGCCCCGGGCGTACGGGTCGGGTCGCCGTCCCCTGGGTCCGGGCTGCATGGTCACTGTGGTGGGGTCCTTTCGGGTTTCGGGGCCGGGCGGGCATGGCGGGCGGTGCGGCCGGTGGGCCGGTCCCGTTTACCCCGCGTGCCCGGCGCGCCCGGGCTGGATCAGGTCGGTGAACGACGGCACGCCCGCCCTCGACTCGGCCGCGGTGACGGCGTCGACGATGGCGTGCTCGACGGCGTCGGCCGCGGCCGCGGACAGCAGCGCCAGCGCTGCCGGGTCGACGGGGTCGCTTGCCGACGGCCCCGCCGGGTCCTTCTCCCCCTCCAACGCGCCGGTCGCGCGGAACGTTCCCGTCGCGAGGCAGAACAGGGTGTCGCCGTCCATGGGCAGGTGTGCGGGGCGGATCGCGCGGGCCAGGCCGTCGTGCCCGGCCATGGCCAACCGTTTCGCCTGGTCCTGCGTCAGCGCGGCGTCGGTGACGATGCACCCGATGGTGGTGTTGAGCTTTCCGACGGCTCCGTCGCCGCCATCTCCGGCGGCGTCCTTCGGCACCGCGACCTTGGTCAGCCCGACGAACCGCTCCCCGATCGCCGCCAGCGCGGATTCGGGGATGGCGCCGCGGCCCGGGTCGGCCCACAGCCGGCCATCGGGCCCCGCGACGGCGCCCATGGGATTGGCCACGACGATCGCGGCGACGGTCGAACCGTCGGCCAACGTCACCGCCGCGCGGCCCACGCCGCCCTTGATAGCCCCGGCCATCGCACCCGTGCCGGCGCCGACGCAGCCGGAACCCGAGCCGGGACCCGAGTCGGAACCAGAGTTGTAGCCAGCATCGGAGCCGGCACCTGAGCCGGTCTCGGAGTCGGTGTCGGCTTCGGAGCCGTCGAGGGCGTCGGCCAAGGCGGCGCGGCCCATGTCGGCGTCGGGCACGTGGCGCTCGCCGAGCAGCAGATCGAAGATCACGGCCGCCGGCACGATGGGCACGCGGACGTCGGGGAACTCCTCGGTGACGCCGAACCCGTGGCCGCGCTCGGCCAGGCCGCGCATGACGCCGTCGGCCGCGGCGAGCCCGAAGGCCGACCCGCCCGACAAGACGATCGCGTGGGCCTCGCGCACCGTGTTGTGCGGCTCCAGCAGATCGGTCTCCCGGGTGCCGGGGCCGCCGCCGCGCACGTCCACCGCCGCGACCGCACCCTCGGGGCAGGCCACGACGGTGACGCCGGTGTCCGCGGCGGATGCGTGCCCGACGGAAACTCCGGGGAGGCGGGACGGATCTGCGGACGGCCCCGTCGTCAAGCGGCCCCCGAACGACGCGGATGCGACGGCGGGCCCGGTCATTCCCGCATCAGCTCCTGCACCAGCGACTCCTGGTTGTAGCTGAGCCACTGGTACATCGCATCGGTCTCCTCCGCCTTCGCGATCGGGCCGTCATGGCCCTCCAACGCGGCATGGAGGTACAGGCGCAGGCTGTTGATCGCCGCGATCCACTGGTTCGCCTGCTCCTCGGTCAGCGACACCTGGCCGTTGTCGGCCGGCTCCAGGGCCTCGATGATCGCCCGCAGATCCGTCAGCTTGCCCTTGACGATCTCCGACTCGTGGAGCTGGCGCATCAGCTGATTCTCGCCCTCCACCGACTCATCGCCCTCCGCGGCGAAATCCGGCAGCAGGCGGGCCAGGCGCGGATCCTCCGGCGCCTCCGCATGACCCGACGGCATGCCCGTCAGCTCCGACAACTCATCCTTCGGCGCCGACCGCGCGCGCCCGATCAACGCATCGGCGACCGTGGCCGACAACTCCCCCAGCAACGCGCGCTCCGCCGGCTCCAGGACCGTGACGTACCGGGCGCCGCCTCGCAGCATCCCCCGCTTCCTCTTCCAGGGGCGCATGGGCAATCTCCTCTAATCGGCTTGCTGCATGGTGGCCCACAGGCCCGCCTTGTGCAGCTTCTTCACGTCTGACTCCACCTTGTCGCGCTCACCCGACGACACGACGGCCTTGCCCTCGTTGTGCACCTTCAGCATCAACTCGTGGGCCTTCTTGCGGTCCATGCCGAACAACATCTGGAACACGTAGGTCACGTAGCTCATCGAATTGACCGGGTCGTCCCACACGACGCACTGCCATGGCCGATTCGACTCGGTCACGGTCTCGGCGTCGATGACGCCCATCGGGGTGGCGGCTGGCATGGTCATGCGCCCAAGGATAACGGCGCGGGCGATCGCGTGCACCGGGCCACCCCGGCGCCGCGCCCCGCTAGACTCGGCCCCGTGACGAATCCGACCTCCCCCACCACAGAGTCGACCGCCCTGCTGACGGACAAGTACGAGCTGACCATGCTGCAGGCGTCCCTCCGCGACGGCACGGCGGACCGGCAGTGCGCGTTCGAGGTCTTCGGCCGCCGGCTGCCCAACGAGCGCCGCTACGGCGTCGTCGCCGGCACCGCCCGCGTCCTCGACGCCATCTCGCGCTTCCGGTTCACCGAGGACCAGCTGGCGACGCTGGACTTCCTCGACGACGCGACGCTGGACTACCTGCGCAACTACCGGTTCAACGGCGACATCGACGGATACCGCGAGGGCGAGCTGTACTTCCCCGCCTCCCCGATCCTCACCGTGCGCGGCACCTTCGCCGAGTGCGTGATCCTGGAGACGGTGATCCTGTCGATCCTCAACGCCGACTCCGCCATCGCCTCGGCCGCCGCGCGCATGGTCACCGCCGCCGGCGGGCGGCCCATCATCGAGATGGGATCGCGCCGCACCCACGAAGACGCCGCGGTCACCGCCGCCCGCGCCTCCTACCTGGCCGGATTCACCGCCACGTCGAACCTGGAGGCCGCCGCCCGCTACGGCATCCCCGCCTCCGGCACCGCCGCGCACTCGTGGACGCTGCTGCACACCAACGCCGACGGCACGCCCGACGAGGCCGGGGCCTTCCGCGCGCAGGTCGAGACCCTGGGCCTGGACACCACGCTGCTGGTGGACACCTACGACATCACCGCCGGCGTGGCCACCGCCATCGAGGTCGCCGGCCCGGAGCTCGGCGCGGTGCGCATCGACTCCGGTGACCTGGGCGTGCTGGCCCGCCAGGTCCGCCAGCAGCTCGACGGCCTGGGCGCCCACAACACCCGCATCGTCGTGTCCTCCGACCTCGACGAATTCGCCATCGCCGCGCTGCGCGCCGAGCCCGTCGACGTCTACGGCGTGGGCACGTCCGTGGTCACCGGTTCCGGGGCGCCGACGGCCGGGTTGGTCTACAAGCTGGTCGAGGTCGACGGGGTGCCCGTCGCCAAGCGATCCCGCGACAAGAAGAGCCACGGCGGAGCCAAGGCCGCGGTGCGCGCCTGCCGGCGGTCCGGCACGGCCGTGGAGGAAATCGCCTTCCCGCTGGGCAGCGACGCCCCGGACACCGGCACGCTCGACGCCGTCGACCTGACCATCCCGATGGTGCGCGGCGGCGAGCTTTCCGACGGCCTGCCGACGCTCGAGGACAGCCGCGACCACCTGGCCCGCGCCCTGATCTCCCTGCCGTGGGAGGGCCTGGCCCTGTCCCGCGACGAGCCGGTCCTGCACGTCCGCTTCGCCGGTGTCTGATCCCGCGGTGCACGACGCGATCGACGACCCCGCGTCCCCCGACGGCGTCGAGGCCCTGCTCGGCCACGCCGTCGCCGCCCTGGGCGGCAAGGAGCGGTCCGGGCAGGTGAAGATGGCCCGGTCGGTCCACGAAGCGCTCGACGCGGGCCGCCACCTGGCGGTCCAGGCCGGCACAGGCACCGGCAAGTCGCTGGCGTACCTGGTCCCCGCGATCGTGCGGGCGATGGAGGACGACGAAGCCGTGATCGTCTCGACGGCGACGATCGCACTGCAGCGCCAGCTCGTCGAGCGCGATCTGCCGCGCCTGGCCGACGCGCTGGAGCCGCATCTGTCGCGGCGGCCGACGTTCGCGATCCTCAAGGGCCGCAACAACTACCTGTGCCAGAACAAGGTCGCCGAGGTGCCGCTGGACCAGGACGACGGCATCGGCGACACCGGCGCTCTCATCGACCCTTCGGCGCTGTCGCGCACGGCGGCCCAGGTCCTGGAGCTGCGCGAATGGGCCGGCGAGACCGAGGACGGCGACCGCGATTCCCTTCCGCGCGGCGTATCCGACATGGCCTGGCGGCAGGTGTCGGTGACCTCGCGGGAGTGCGTGGGCGCGGCGAAGTGCCCGATGGGCGAGTCCTGTTTCGCCGAGGCCGCGAAGGCCCGCGCCGCCGGCGTCGACGTGGTGGTGACCAACCATGCGCTGCTGGCCATCGACGCGATGTCCGATGGTCTGATCCTGCCGGAGCATTCCCACGTCATCGTCGACGAGGCCCACGAGCTCGACGGCCGCATCACCTCCGTGGCCACCGAGGAGCTCACCGCCACCGGCATCACGTTGACGGCCAAGCGCGCGAAGAAGGTCGGCGCCGCCGAGCAGGCGGCGGATCTGGAGGACGCGGCGGGGATGCTGCAGGAGGCGCTGGTGTCGCTTGGCGACGACGGCGTGGGCCGCTGGGACGAGATTCCCCCGGACGTCGGCGTGCCCCTGACCGCCCTGCGCGACGCGCTGTGGAAGACGCAGACGGCGCTGGCCACGGGCCAGGAGGGCGACGCCACCGAGCGCCAGACCGTTCGCGCCGCGCTGGAGAACATGCACGACGCCGCGGTGCGGATGCTCGCCCTCGACGAGGCCGACGTGGTGTGGATGACCGATCGGCGGGCGCTGTGCGTGGCTCCGCTGACGGTGTCGGATCTGCTGCGCGAGCGGCTGTTCGGCGAGAACACGGTGGTGCTGACCTCTGCGACGCTGGCGTTGGGCGGCCGCTTCGACGCGATGGCCGCGACGTGGGGCCTGCCGAAGGGGCAATGGGACGGCATGGACGTGGGCACGCCCTTCGATCCGGCCAAGTCCGGCATCCTCTACGTCGCCCGGCACCTGCCCAAGCCCGGCCGCGATGGCACGGACCCGAAGGTCATGGACGAAATGGCCGAGCTGATCAAGGCCGCGGGCGGGCGCACGTTGGGCCTGTTCTCCTCGCGCCGCGGCGCGGAGGCGGCGGCCGAGGAAATGCGCAAGCGCCTCCCCTTCGACGTGATGTGCCAGGGCGACGACGCCATCGGCAATCTGGTGGAAAAGTTCGCGGCCTCGGAGAACTCGTGCCTTTTCGGCACCCTGACGCTGTGGCAGGGCGTCGACGTCCCCGGACCGGCGCTGTCGCTGGTGGTCATCGACCGGATCCCGTTCCCGCGCCCCGACGACCCGCTGTTGTCCGCGCGTTCCGACGCCGCCAACGAGGCGGGCCGCAGCGGTTTCATGGAGGTCTCCGCCACCCACGCCGCGCTGCTCATGGCGCAGGGAGCGGGCCGGCTGCTCCGGTCCGTCGACGACCGCGGAGTCGTCGCCGTGCTGGACCCCCGCCTGGCCACGCAGCGCTACGGCTCCTGGATAGCCGCGTCGATGCCGCCGTTCTGGCGGACCACCGACGGCGCCACGGCCCGCAAGGCCCTGGAACGCCTGGTGTCGCAGCGGTTCGGGGGCTGAATCCGGCGCCACCCGCTATTGGCAGCGCCCCCTACAACCCCGCGCGGTCCGCGGCGCCGGTGGCGTAAGCGATGAGGCCGTCGACCATCTCCGCGGTCGGGGCACCGACGGGTGCTTCGTTGGCGGGCATGTCGCGGACGCGGCGGACCACGCCCTCGGCGATGATGGCCACCTTCCACAGCCCCAGGACGCGCCAGTACTCCAGCGCCGCCCGGTCGCGGCCGGTGGCGGCCAGGTAACGGTCCGCGAGCTCCGGCCCCGTCGGAAAGCCCTCGGCCAGCGCCGCCCCGAACCCGGGCAGCACCAGGCCATCCCGCTCGGGCCAGTAGGCCAGCAGGGTGCCGACGTCGGCCAGCGGATCGCCCAGCGTGGCCAGTTCCCAGTCGACGACGGCCTTGATCTCGCCGGTGCCGGTGTCGCACATGACGTTGCCCAAATGCAGGTCGCCGTGCACGAGCACGGTCGCGTCCTGCTCGGGGACGCCGTCCCACAGCCGGCGGGTCAGGTCGTCGAGCGCCGCGGAGTCGCGGGTGCGGGTCTTCTCCCACTGTCCCGACCAGCGGCGCAACTGCCGCGGCGCATACGGTTCGTGGGAAGCCAGGCCATCGAGCCCGACCTCGGCCAAGTCGACGGCGTGGATGGCGGCCATCGCGTCGATGAGCCCCTCCCCGACCGCCCGGCGCGCCGCCACCGTCATCTCGTCGGCGATCGACGGCGAGGTCACGGCGGTGCCGTCGACGAGCTCCATGGCCACCACGGGCACCTCGGCGACGTCGGGTTCGGACCGCACGCCGAGGATCTCGGGCACGGGCACCCCGGTGCCGGCCAGCGCCGCCATGATCCTGCCCTCCCGGGCGACGTCATGGGCCGACGACGCCAGCGAACCCATCGGGGGCCGCCTGACGACGACCACGTGCCCCTCCGCATCGCGCGCCAGATAGGTCAAGTTCGACTGCCCCGCGCCCAGCCGCTCCAGGCGCACGGGCCCGCGGGTGGCGCCGGGCAACGTTTCCAGCCACTCGGCCAGCCGGGCCTCGTCGAAGGGGGTGATGGCGCCGTCGCCGGTTCCGGTTCGCTCGTTCATCGTTCTCCGCCTTTCGGTGTCCTGTCTCCACGGTATCGGCGGAGTTCGCCGCGCGCGATGGTCATCAGGTGCACCTCGTCTGGGCCGTCGGCCAGGCGCAGGGCGCGCAAGCCCGCCCAGAACTGGGCCAACGGCACGTCATCGGTGACGCCTTCGCCGCCGAAGAGCTGGATCGCCTGGTCGACCACCCGCAACGCCGTCGCCGGGGCGGCGACCTTGATCGCCGCGATCTCCTGGCGGGCGGCCTTGTTGCCGGCCTCGTCCATCAGCCACGCGGCCTTGAGCGTCAGCAGCCGGGCCATCTCGATGTCGATGCGCGCCTGGGCGATGCGGTCGCGGACGTTGTCGCGGTCGGCCAGGAGCGTGCCGAACGTCGACCGCTCCAGCGCACGCCGGCACATCATCTCCAGCGCCCGCTCGGCCATGCCGATGGCCCGCATGCAGTGGTGGATGCGTCCGGGGCCGAGCCTGTCCTGCGCGATGCGGAATCCCTCTCCTTCTCCCTTCAGCACGTCGAAATCGGGCACCACGACGTCGTCGAAGAGCACTTCCGCGTGCCCCTCGCGATCGTGGAAGCCGAACACCGGCAGGTCCCGCAGCACGGTCACGCCCGGCGCATCCGCCGGAACCACGAGCATCGACTGCTGGCGGTGGGTCTCGGCGTCCGGCGAGGTCTTGCCCATGACTATGAGCACCCGCAGGTTCGGGTGCATCCCGTTGGAGGTGAACCACTTGCGGCCGTTGAGCTTCCAGCCGCCGTCGACGCGCTCCATGCGCATGGCCACGTTGGTGGCGTCGGAGGAGGCCACGCCCGGCTCGGTCATGCAGAACGCCGAGCGGATCTCGCCGGCCAACAGCGGTTCGAGCCACCGCCGCCGGTGTTCCTCGGTGCCGTAGAGCTCGAGGACCTCCATGTTGCCGGTGTCCGGGGCATTGC
>DGYMI06202__coassemble_1378_pt1 | contig 14559 bp, 15 predicted proteins | sample DGYMI06202__metabat2_high_PE_017 | metagenome-assembled genome bin DGYMI06202
TGCGGTGTCGCATGGTCTCTCCTGTGGTGTCGGGAATCGATCGGCGGTGCGCCGCATCGAAGGCCGGTCAGTCGATATGACCCGTGACACAGCATGTTACCCATGTTCACCGTCGCCGTGCGAGGACCGAACGCCCGGCTGCCGACCCAAGCAGAGTTTCAAGGCCGGGCCAGTAACCGGGTTTGGGACCCGAACCCGCCTTCTGCAATGTCGGCAGCAGAACGCGGGCGATGACATCTTCCTTGGCATCCCGGCCCAGGTCGTCGACGCCCCTGGCCCGTCTCCCTCAAAGGTCGCTATCAGCGGCGTCTGGCGGATGACTGCCTCAGCCCTGCTTTTCAATAAATGCTCGCCGCCGGCACCCGCGGCCCGTCGAACGGCCACGTCGGGCTCTTCGGCCCGGGGCGGCGGGTGCGGAAGAGACCCGGCCGGCCGCCGAAATGGGCGGCCCGCGTGATGGGGGCCCGCCGCGGCACGCAGAATTCGCGCCCGGTCATCGAGCCCTAGTCAGCCGACGGTGAAAAGAGGATGTGGCCGTGCCGAGCCGTACCTGCCGTGCACGTCCGCGCCTGAGGACGGCATGGGGGTTACGTTGGAGGAGCGAAGCGGCAGGGGCAGTGGCAGTGGGACTCGGAAGGAAGGCGGACGCTGACATGTGCATCGGAGTTTCGGGCAAGATCCTGGCCCTCCACGACGGGCTCATGCCGATGGCGGACCTCGACTTCAGCGGCACCGCCCGCGAATGTTGCCTGGCCTACGTGCCCGAGGCGCAGGTCGGCGATTGGGTGCTCATCCAGAACGGATTCGCCATGGACGTCATCGACGACGACGCGGCGCAGGCGGCGCTGACCGCGATCGGGGAGCTGGGTTTGGCGCCCGGGGTTGAACCTGACGTCGCGTCAGGTGATTGAGTCCCGTTCATGCGAGACGAAGCGATTCCGGCCACCGACGGCATCCGCGACGGCGACGGCACCGAGCTGACCATCGGCGAGGCCGCCGAGCTGCTCGGGATCACCGTGCGGGCGCTGCGGCATTGGGAGTCGATCGACCTGCTGGTGCCGTCGTGGCGGACGCTCGGCGGCCACCGGCTGTACGTCGACGCCGACCTGGAACGCGCGCAGCGGATCCTGGTGTACCGGGAGATCGGACTGCCGCTGGCGGAGGTCCGCGGCCTGGTCGACGGCGACGGCGACGCCCGGGAACACCTGGAGCGCCAGCGTCGGCTGCTGGTCGATCGCGCCTCGCATCTGCGCCGGATCATCGGCGCAGTCGACGAGATGCTGGAGGAAATGAGCATGAACGACGGAAAGAACACGACGATGGATGCCCGCGCCGCGGCCGAGAAGTTCGGCGGCGGCTGGCGCCAGGACTTCGCCGACGAGGCCGAGGTCCGCTGGGGCGACACCGCGGCGTGGGCGCAGTCGCAGCAGGCGAACGCGAACCGCACCGAGGGGGAGTGGGCGCAGATGTACGCCGACCAGGAAGCGCTGGTGGCGAAGCTGGCGCAGGCCATCGGCGACGACATCGACCCCGATTCGGAGCTCGGCCGGGAGGTGTCCGCCTTGCACCGCGCGGGCGTGGAGAAGCACTACGAATGCGGCCACGGCCGCCAGGTGATCCTGGCCCGGATGTACTTGGTCGACGAGCGGTTCCACGAGGCCTACGGTGGCGTGGAGCCGACGAAGTGGCTGGTGGCGGCCATCGAGGCCGATGCCCGCGCCCACGGCGTCGACCCGGAGGCCGCTTCCTGGGATTGACCCCTCGGGCCGATTCCCGCCCGGCTCCGCCGCGGATCGCCTACCCTCGCGGGCATGAGCGAAAAGCACCACGACCCCGTCACGGACCTTCCGGACGGGGTCGACGCCGATTCCGTCAGCCCGCGCGTGGTCATCGTCCACGGATACAACGGCTACCCGGCCAAGCACTGGTTCCCGTGGCTTGCCTCCGAACTGGTCGGGGCGGGTTTCCCCGTCACCCGCGTGGCGCTGCCCGACCCGACGCGGCCGGACCCGGGGGAGTGGGCGGCGGCGCTGGCCGAGCAGGCCGGCACGTTGGACGGGGCCGTGGTGGTCGCCCACTCCCTCGGCTGCATCACCGTGCTGTCGCATCTGGAGCAGCACCCAGAGCAGCGGCCGCGCGGCCTGGTTCTCGTCGCCGGTTTCGACGCGCCGGTGGCGGCGCTGCCGGAGCTCGACGACTACATCGGCGACGGCGCGGGCACCGAGGAGCTGCTGCCGAGGCTCGGCGAGGTGGCGGTGGTCATGTCCGACGGCGACCACATCGTGCCCAACGCCGACACCGCGGCGATGGCGAAGAGGCTCGGCGTCGAACCAACTGTCGTCCCCGGCGCGAAGCACTTCCTGTACTCCGACGGCGTGACCGAGGTACCCGAGGTTCGCGACGCCGCGCTGCGGATCCTGTCGGAGTAGCAGAAGCAACCCTGATGCTCCAGCTCACCCCCACCGCCGCCCGAGCCGCCCGGTGCCGGGCACAGCTGCTCACTGCCAAGGATCGCGCCGCCGATCCCGTGTCCGCCGTGCGCCACATGCTGGCCATGCAGGCGCAGAACGTGAAGGCGGCGCGGTGGGCGGTGGGCATCCGAACGAAGGGCGCGAAGTATTCGGACGTGCAGGCCGCGCTGGAATCCGGGGCGCTGATCCGCACGTGGCCCATGCGCGGCACGCACCACATCATGGCCGCCGAGGACGTCTCCTGGCTGACGGGTCTGTGTTCCCACCGGGCGCGCTCCGGCGTGGAGAAGCGCCGCGCGGCCCTGGGGCTCACGCTCGACGTCGTGCTCCGCGCCGGTGCCGCCTTGGTCGAGGCCACCACGGACCCCGATCGACTGCCCGAACACGTCGCCGAGAAGGCGATTCCCTTCGTCGGCCCGCGAGGTGCCGCGGTTGCGTTGACCAGGGACGGCGTGCGCGAGCTGTGGGCGACGGTCGGGATCGATTCGTCGTCGAGCCGCGGTTCCCACATGCTGCGCTTCCTGTGCGAGGAACGCGTCCTGGTGCAGGGCCCTCCGGTCGGCACCGCGGACACCTTCACCGCGTTCGAGGCATGGGTGCCGGTGGCTGAAGACGGTGCCGACGACGCGGAGACCGATGAATTGCTGCGCCGGCTCGTCGTCAAGCATCTGCGTGGCCGGGGACCGGCGAAGGTCTCCGACATCGCCTGGTGGTCGGGGCACACGAATGCCACCATCCGGCGGGCCGTGGACATCGCCGGCGACGCGGTGACGGAGGTGTCGGTGGCGGGGGAGCGGTACCTGATGCTCGCCGAGGACGCCGAAATCGCCGCCGCGAACCCGAGGGCCCGGTCGCCGCGCGGGCCGATCGCGCTGCCCGCGTTCGACGAGTATCTGCTGGGGTACGGGGACCGGACGCTCGTGCTGGACAAGGACGCGGAGCCGGAGCTGTTCGCGCTGATCGGGCCGACCATCAACGGGCTGGTCAACCGGGCGACGATGAAGGCCGGGCGGATCGTCGGCACCTGGGACGACGCGCACCCGGCCGCGGGGGACTACCTGAAATTCGCGGGTCGTTGATGAATCCGAGGCGCCCGTCGATGTATGAAGAGCCGAGCATGCGGCCTTTGCGAAAAAGGGGCACCCGGAGAACCGGGTGCCCCTCTTCGCGTGCTCGGGAGAGAGCTGGTCGGCGAACTAAATGTCGCGCACCGTGCCCGTGAAGTGCGGGCGCCGCTTCTTGCGGTCCCACGCGACGATGTCGGTGCCGCCGCGGCCCTCGCCGTCGACGACCTCGCCGGCGCGGGTGATGGCGACCATCACCGTCGCCGGCACGATGACCGGCGCGGCGAACTCGATGTGGAACTCGAACGGGGCGCCGCCCGGCACATCGGACTCCGCCAGCGCACGCGAGGCGGTGTACATGCCGTGGGCCACGACGCCGGGCATGCCCAGCGCCTTCGCCGTCAGCCCCGTAACGTGGATGGGGTTCCAGTCGCCGGAGACCTTCGCCCACGTGCGGCCGATGGAACCGGGGATTCGCCACTGCGCCGTCGGGCGCGGCACCTTGAACTGCGGGCGCTTCGACGAACCGGTCGACTCGGCGAGCGGCTCGACGTCGTCAAGCTTTTTGCCCTTGGCCAGGTACACCGAGGTCTCCTCAACGAGGACCTCGCCATCGCGCGACACGGTCGACTCGTGCACGATCTCGGTGCCCGAACGGTGCGCGCGGAAACCGGCGACGCGGACCTCCACGTCGACCTCCGAGCCCACCGGAACCGGCTTCAGCTGGCGGTACGTGTTGGACGTGTGGATCAGACCCATCATCGGCAGCGGGAAATCATCGGCCGCCATGAGCTCCATCTGCAGCGGCATGATCAGCGCGTGGACGTGGCCGAAGAACGCGCCGTTGGCCACGTGATCGATCGGCGGGGCACCGGCGACGCGGCGGAACTCCTCGTCGCGCGACGCGGAAACCTTCACGCCCTTGACGGCCAAGGCCGGGGTCTTCAGGTTCGACGTGCGGTTCGAGCGCTTCCCGCCCGTGGCCGCCTTCGCGTACAGCGGCACCAGCGACGGGACGGAGGACAGGACTTTGGCTTCAGTCATGCCGGCGCCCCCTACTGGCCCACGATGTTCTGGCCGCACACGCGCAGAACCTCGCCGTTGACGCCCAGCGCACGATCCGAGACCAGGAACGAGATCGCCTGCGCGACGTCGCCCGGCTGGCCGCCCTGCTGCAGCGAGTTCACGCGGCGCGCGACCTGGCGGTTGACGAACGGGATCGACGCGGTCATGTCGGTCTCGATGAAGCCCGGGGCGACGGCGTTGATGTTGCCGCCGAGTTTGGCCACGCGGTCGGCGGTGGCCTCGACCATGCCGATCACGCCGGCCTTCGAGGTGGCGTAGTTGGTCTGGCCGCGGTTGCCCGCGATGCCCGACGTCGACGACATGGTGGCGATGCGCGGGGAGTTCTGGAACGCCTCGTGCGCCAGCAGCTGCTCGTTCATGGTCAGCTGCGCCTCGATGTTGACGGCGATGACCGAGCCCCACTTTGCCTCGTCCATGTTCGCCAGCATCTTGTCGCGGGTGATGCCCGCGTTGTGCACCACGATGTCGAGCTTGCCGAAACGCTGCTTCGCGGCGTCGGCGATGCGGTTGCCGGCGTCCTCGGCGGTGATGTCGAGCTGCAGGGCCAGGCCGCCGAGCTCGTTGGCAACCTTCGCCAGCGCGTCGCCGGCCGGGGGCACGTCGATGACGATGACGTCGGCGCCGTCGGCCTTCATCTGGCGGGCGATGGCCGCGCCGATGCCGCGGGCGGAGCCGGTGATCGCGGCGACCTTGCCGGCCAGCGGCTTGTCCCAGTCGGCGGGGATCTCGCCGGCGTCGGAGGACACGGTGAGGAACTGGCCGTCGACGAACGCCGAACGACCCGAAAGGAAGAAGTGCAGCGAGGCGACCACGGAGGGGGCGGTGACGTCGACGCCGTCGTGGACGAGGATGCCGTTGGCGGTGGAGCCGCCGCGGACCTCGTGGCCCATGGAACGGACCAGGCCCTCGGCGCCGCCGCGGGCGGCGTTGGCGGCGACGTCCTCGGCCGACCCCGAGTCCTCGCCGTGCTCCGCCTTCGCGCGGGAAATGACGATGAAACGGCCGCCCTTGTCGAGCTTGCGCAGGTGCTTCGCCGCATTGAGCACGGGCTCCTGCAGATCCTTCGGGCGCGCGGCCTCGGTGACGACGACCACGATCGCGCCGACCTTGTCGTCGCCGGCCTGGTCGCGCCGGACGTTGAGATCCCAGTCGCCGAGCTGCTTTGCGACGGCGTCGGCGTCGGAACCGGATCCGGTCACGAGCACCTTGTCGTTCTTCAGCAGCGGGTCGCCCGGCTTGTGGCGGCGCAGGTGCGGGGGCTGGGGAAGGCCGAGGGACTTGGCGACGCCCGTGAGCGGACCGCCGGTGACCAGTTCCTGGTACTTGTCTGCCATGTCAGATTCTCCTAGATGGTGTGTGTGCGGTGCTTACGGGCGGGCTTCGAGGATGGCGACGACGCCCTGGCCGCCTGCGGCGCAGACGGAGATCAGGCCGCGGGCGACCTGGCCGGTCTCGTCGGCCTTGGCGCGCAGCATCTTCGCCAGCGAGGCGGTGATGCGGCCGCCGGTGGCGGCGAAGGGGTGGCCGCAGGCCAGCGACGAACCGTTGACGTTGAGCTTCTCGCGGGGGACGGAGCCCAGGGCGCCGTCGAGGCCGAGCTTCTCGCGGCAGTACTCCTCGTCCTCCCAGGCCTTCATCGTGGCGCACACGGTGCCGGCGAAGGCCTCGTGGATCTCGAAGAAGTCGATGTCCTCGAAGGTCAGGCCCTGGCGGGCGAGGATGCGCGGGGTGGCGTAGGCCGGGGCCATGAGCAGGCCCTCGTCGCCGTGGACGAAGTCGACGGCGGCGGACTCGACGTCGACGACGTCGGCCAGCACGGTCAGGCCACGCTCGGCGGCCCACTCCTCGGAGGAGATGAGCACCGCGGACGCACCGTCGGTCAGCGGCGTGGAGTTGCCGGCGGTCATGGTGGGCTCGGCCTCCAGGCCACGGCCGAAGACGGGCTTGAGCTTGCCCAGCTTCTCGGCGGTGGAGTCGGCGCGCAGGTTGGTGTCGCGGGTGACGCCCTTGAACGGGGTGACCAGGTCGGAGAAGAAGCCCTCGTCGTAGGCGCGGGCCAGGTTCTGGTGCGACTTGGCGGCGAGCTCGTCCTGCTCGGCGCGGGTGATGCCCCACTCGGCGGTGGTCAGGGCCTGGTGCTCGCCCATGGACAGGCCGGTGCGCGGCTCGCCGGTGCCCGGGGTGGCCGGCGCGAGGTCGGCCGGGCGAATGGCGGCCAGTGCCTTGAGGCGGCCGGCGGTGGTCTTCTGGCGGTTGGCGTTGAGCAGCGCCTTGCGCAGGCCGTCGGACACGGCGATCGGGGCGTCGGAAGTGGTGTCCACGCCGCCGGCGATGCCGGCCTCGATCTGGCCGAGCTTGATCTTGTTGGAGATGGAGGACAGTGCCTCCATGCCGGTCGCGCACGCCTGCTGGATGTCGTACGCCGGGGTGGTCGGGTCCAGGGCGGAGCCGAGCACGCACTCGCGCACGAGGTTGAAGTCGCGCGAGTGCTTGAGCACCGCGCCGGCGGCGACGGAGCCGAGGCGCTCGCCGGCCAGGCCGTAGCGGGCGACGAGGCCGTCGATGGCGGCGGTGAGCATGTCCTGGTTCGACGCGTTGCTGTATTCCTTGTTGGAGCGCGCGAACGGAATGCGGTTGCCGCCGACGATGACGGCGCGGCGCGGAGCGTTCTGAGTGGGCTGAGTCGTCATGTGACTGGTGCCTTCCTTGATCCCTATGTGTGATCTGAGTAACTAAATGTAGACATTATCCCGGATTGCGACGCATGTCACCCCGTTTCCCAAAACGCCGGGTGGATCGTGCCACCTCCGGTCACACCCGGGGTTGAGGATGCGGGCGTGAGAATGTCCGCGTGGAGATCACCCCGCCCCGTCCCTGACGGGCCGCGCCGCGCAGGCCGCCGTCGCCGCCCGCGACGCACAGGTCTACCTGCCCCCGGCGTACTTCGCGCACCCGCGCCCGAAACTGCCCGTCGTCGTCCTGGTGTCGGGGGTGCCCGGTTCTCCGGAGCAGTGGTTCGCCGAAGGTCGGGCGGGGCAGGCCCTCGACGCTTTCGCGGAAGACCACCGCGGGCTGGCCCCCATCACCGTCGCCGTCGACGCCAATGGGGCGGTGTTCAAGGACACCCTTTGCGTGGACTCCCCGGCCACGGGGGACAAGGTGATGACGTACCTGGCCGAAGACGTGCCGGCGGGCGTCGCAAAGCTCTTCGACGTCGACCCGGACCCCGCCCGATGGGCGATCGCGGGCCTCAGCCGCGGAGGGTCCTGCGCCCTGCAAATGTCGCTGACCCACCCGGGGACCTACCCGACGTTTCTGTCCATGTCCCCGCAGAAACGGCCCGTCGACGAGAACCCCGCCGAAAGGCTTCGCGGAGTCCCTGCCGTGGCTGTCCGCCCGATTGGGGTTGACCGGGGAAGACTCCTAGCCCGGGGTCTATGCTCTATCCCCATGCGACCCGAACTTTCCGCGTACAGCCACCTGACGGCGGGCAAGGTCCGCGAGATCTACGAGATCGACGACGACACCCTTCTCATGGTCGTCTCCGATCGCATCTCCGCGTACGACCACATCCTGGACACGCCGATCCCCGACAAGGGCCGCGTGCTCACCGCGATGAGCGTCTTCTTCTTCGACGAGCTCGACTTCCCCAACCACCTCGCCGGCCCCGCCGACGACGAGCGCATCCCCGCCGAGTCCCTCGGCCGCGCCCTGGTGTGCAAGAAGCTGGAGATGCTGCCCTTCGAGTGCGTCGCCCGCGGCTACCTGACCGGCTCCGGCCTGGCCGAGTACCGTGAATCCGGCACCGTCTGCGGCATCGAGCTGCCGGAGGGACTGGTCGAGGGCTCCAAGCTGCCCGAGCCGATCTTCACCCCGGCCACCAAGGCCGAAATCGGCGACCACGACGAGAACGTGCCGTTCTCCCGCGTCGTCGCCTCGCTGGGCGAGCACCGCGCCAACGAGCTTCGCGACGCCACCCTGTCCATCTACTCCCGCGCCGCCGAGCTGGCGCTGGAGCGCGGCATCATCCTGGCGGACACGAAGTTCGAGTTCGGCCTCGACGCCGACGGCGGCCTGGTGCTCGCCGACGAGGTCCTCACCCCGGACTCCTCCCGCTACTGGCCTGCGGATTCCTACGTGGAGGGCCAGGTCAACCCGTCGTTCGACAAGCAGTACGTGCGCAACTGGCTGACGTCGCCGAAGTCCGGCTGGGACAAGAACGCCGGCACGCCCCCGCCGCCGCTGCCCGGCGGCGTGGTCGAGGCGACCCGCGAGCGCTACATCGAGGCCTACGAGCGCATCTCCGGCCGCCGCTTCTCCGACTGGATCGGCGACCCCGCTTGATGGCCGCGCCCATCGCCGCCCGCCGCCCGCACGTCCGCGCCCATCACGGCCGCGAGTTCGTCGACGACTACGAGTGGCTGCGGGACAAGACCGACCCGGAGGTCATCGCGCACCTCAACGCCGAAAACGCGTACACCGACGCGATGACCGCCGACCTGGGCGACCTGTCCGAGGCGATCTTCGGCGAGATCAAGTCCCGCGTGCAGGAGACCGACATGTCGGTGCCGGTGCGCTCGGGGGACTGGTGGTACTACTCGCGCACCCTGGAGGGGAAGTCCTACGGCCTGTCGTGCCGCATGCGCGCCGACGGCGACGACTGGACCCCGCCGGCGATCCCGGACGCCGCGCCGGGCGAGCCGGTGCCGGGGGAGGAGATCCTCCTCGACCTCAACGAGCTGGCGGAGGGCCACGAGTTCTTCTCGCTGGGCGCCGCGTCGGTCACGGTCGACGGCAATCTGCTCGCGTACTCCGTCGACGTCGTAGGCGACGAGCGCTACACCCTGCGGATCAAGGATCTGCGCACCGGTGAGCTGTACGACGACGTCATCGCCGACATTTCCGCCGGCGCCACCTGGGTGGGTTCGGACCACCTGTTCTATCAGCGCCTGGACGAGGCCTGGCGGCCGGATTCGGTCTGGCGCCATGCCGTCGGAAAGCCCGCGTCCGAGGACGTGCGCGTTTTCCACGAACCCGACGAGGCCTACTGGGTCGGCGTGGGCACGACCCGCAGCGAGAAGTACCTGATTTTCGAGGCGGGGTCGAAGATCACGTCGGAGACCTGGTACCTGGAGTGCTCCGACCCGACCGGCGAGCCGGTGTGCGTGCGTCCCCGCGAGCGCGGCGTCGAGTACGACGTCGACCACGCGGTCATCGGCGGCGAGGACGTCTGGCTGGTCACGCACAACATGACGGGGCCGAATTTCGCTCTCGGCGCGGTGCCGGTGGGCACGTTCGATTCGGTCGATGACCTGCGCGAGCTCGTCGCCCATGACCCGAAGGTCCGCGTCGAGGGCGTCGATTGCTTCGCCGGCCACCTGGTGCTGGCGTACCGGTCCGGCGGCATCGGCAGGCTCGCCCTGTCGGTGCTCGACGGTTCCCCGCTTGACGACGGTGCCGTGGAATTTTCAGAGCTGGAGTTCCCGGAGGAGCTGTACACCGCGGCGTCGGCGGGCAACCCGGAGTGGGAGGCGCCGGTGCTGCGGTTCTCCTACGGGTCCTTCACCACGCCGACGGAGGTGTGGCAGCTCGACGTGGCCACGGGCGAGCGCGAGCTGCTCAAGCGCCAGCCGGTGCGCGGCGGCTACGAGCCGTCCGATTACGTGGCCACGCGCCGCTGGGTCGAAGCCCGCGACGGCGCGCTGGTGCCGGTGTCGCTGGTGCACCGCGCGGACCTCGACGTCACGCGCCCGAACCCGCTGCTGCTCTACGGCTACGGGTCCTACGAGGCCCCGATCGACCCGGGCTTCTCCGTCGCGCGCCTGTCGCTGATGGACCGCGGCATGATCTTCGCCATCGCCCACGTCCGCGGCGGCGGCGAAATGGGCCGCGCCTGGTGGGAGCAGGGCCGGGGGCTGACGAAGAAGAACACGTTCACCGACTTCATCGACGTCGCCGACGACCTGCTCGCAGCGGGCCTGACCACCCGGGGCCAGATGGTCGCCGACGGCGGTTCGGCCGGCGGCATGCTCATGGGCGCCGTGGCGAACATGGCCGGCGACCGTTTCGCCGGCATCGAGGCCGTGGTCCCGTTCGTCGATCCGCTGACGTCGATGCTCATGCCCGAGCTGCCGCTGACGGTGGTGGAGTGGGACGAGTGGGGCGACCCCTTCCACGAGGAGGAGGTCTACGACTACATGGCCTCCTACGCCCCGTACGAGAACATCGAGGCGAAGAAGTACCCGCAGATCCTCGCGGTGACCAGCCTCAACGACACCCGCGTGCTCTACGTCGAGCCGGCGAAGTGGATAGCCAAGCTGCGCGAGGTCGCCGGCGGTGAGGATGGCGGGACGAATGGCCCCTTCCTGCTGAAGACCGAGATGAGCGCCGGCCACGGCGGCGTCTCCGGCCGCTACGCCAAGTGGCGCGAGACCGCGTTCCAGTACGCGTGGCTGCTGCGCGTCGCCGGGGCGGCCTGACCGGAGGGGACGGGATGGACATCTACGAGGCCATCGGCCGCCGCCGCGACGTGCGCCGCGAGTTCAACGGCGAGGTCATCGGCGACGACGCCCTGATGCGCATCCTCGCCGCCGGCCACGCCGCGCCGTCGGTGGGGCTGTCGCAGCCGTGGGATTTCCACGTGGTGCGCCGTCCCGAGCGCCTGCGCGCGTTCGCCGAGCACGTGGCCGGTTGCCGCGACGACTTCGCCGAATCGCTTCCCGACGACCGCCGGGACACCTTCAACCCGATCCGCATCGAGGGCATCGTGGAATCCGGCACCGGCGTCGTGGTGACGTACGACCCGACCCGCGGCGGCCCGAACATCCTCGGCCGACACACGGTCGACGACACCGGCCTGATGTCCGTGGCGCTGGCCATCGAGAACATGTGGCTGGCGGCCACCGCCGAGGGCGCCGGGATCGGCTGGGTGAGCTTCTACCGGGAGGAATTCCTGGCGGAGTTCATCGGCGTCGAAAAGCCCGTGCGGCCCGTCGCGTGGCTGTGCCTGGGCCCGGTGACCCACCTGGCCGAGGTCCGGGATCTGGAGGCGTTCGGCTGGCGCAAGGGGCTGGAACTCGACGAGGTCGTGCACTGGGACTGAATCGGGTACCGGGGCCGAGCCGTCATCTGGCCTTGACCCGGTGTTCCATCGACCGTCACCGCGAATTCACCCCGTGATGTTCTGATGGCCGCATGACCGCCATCTCTCCCGCTCTCGTGGTGTCGGTGTCGGGTATCCGGGATGACCGGTTGCTCGACGCCGCACGCTTCATCGCCGCCCTCGAATTCCGGGGCATCACCCCGTCGCTGCTGGTCGCCCCGCATCTGGGCGCGGACTGGACCCTGCGCGATTCGCCGGCGGTGCTGGACTGGGTGCGGCGGCGGCGCGACGAGGGGTCGGAGATCCTGCTGGCCGGTTACGACCAATCGGATCGCGGCCGCCGCGGCGAATTCGCGGCCCTCGATTCCCACGAGGCGCGCCTGCGCCTGACGGCGGCCACCCGCCAGATGAAGGCGCTGGATCTGGAGACCGACATCTTCGCCCCGCCGAAGTGGCTGATGTCGCCGGGCACGCTGGAGGTGCTGCCGGAACTGGGCTTCCGCATCGCCGCCGATCTGCACGGCGTCCACGACCTGGCCACCGGCGCCACCGACCCGACCCGCGTGCTGGCCGTCGGCGAAGGCTTCGGCGCGGCGCGCTGGTGGCGCCGGGCGATGCGCAACTCCGTCAACCGGGCCATCGCCGACGGCCGCCCGATCCGCATCTCGGTGTCGGCGGCCCGGCTGCGCGACGAGAAGGTCCGCCGCGACATCCTCCGCCTGCTCGATCTGGCCATGTCCGCCGGCGTGAGCCCTGCCGGTTACGGTGCGGTGCCCCTACGATGGGCGGCATGAGCGACAGCAACGGCACCCTGTACGACATCCCCGTCACCACCATCGACGGCCGCGAGACCACGCTGGCGGAATGGGCGGGCCACGTCCTGCTCATCGTCAACGTCGCCAGCGAGTGCGGCCTGACGGAGCAGTACCGCGCCCTGCAGGAGCTGCAGGAGGAGTTCGCCATGCGCGGCTTCTTCGTCCTGGGCTTCCCCTGCAACCAGTTCGGTGGCCAGGAGCCCGGCACCGAGGAGCAGATCGCCGATTTCTGCGACGCCAACTACGGCGTGACGTTCCCCCTGTTCGCCAAGATCGACGTCAACGGCGAGAGTGCCCATCCGCTCTATCGGCGATTGACGCAGGTCGCCGACGCCGACGGCGAGGCCGGTGACGTCGCGTGGAATTTCGAGAAGTTCGTCATCGACGACTCCGGCGAGATCGTGGGGCGTTTCCGCCCCCGCACCGAGCCCGACGACGACGCGATCATCGACCTGATCGAGGAGCACTTGCCGGTGTGACGGTGGGGCGGGGGCCGACCTCCGGGTCCGGTTCCTCGTCTTCGGGCACGTCGTCGGGATCCAGCGGATCATCCGCCCCGGCGCCCGCCGCTTCCGCCGCAGCCTCCGCCGCGGCCGGGTCCTCCAGCCGCCCGGTGGCGCCCCAGCCCATGATCCCCCCGCGATTGCGCAGGTTCATGCTGGCCAGGCCCACGCCGCCGAGCTCGTCGCCGCCGACGGTGACCACGTCGCCGTGCACGGCCACGACCATGTTGACGTGGTACCCGAACGGCCACGGGTAGTCGTAGAAGACCAGGTCGCCCACCTGCGGCGAAAACTCCGGATCCGCCTCCGCGTCGATGTACGCGCCGCGGTCGGCCATCGCACCGGCCAGCTCCAGCGTGTCGGCGACCAGCCACGCATCCGGGTTCCCCGGCTTCTCCGCGCGCACGGGCAGCCCGGCCTCGCTGAGCACCCACGACACGAATGCCGCGTCCCACGGCCCATCGGGATCCGGGGCGGCCCCGTCCTTCGGCGGGATCCCGCTTTCCGACGGCCCGGCGCCCGCATCCCCGCGCGTGAAGTACCTGGAACCGTCCGGCTGGTCCTCGTGCTGGACGCGGGTGATCTCGACGATCTTCTGCTGGTACACGGGGCGCTCCGGATCCGGTGCGGGGAAGGTGCCCCCGCGCCAGGCCAGAAGATTGACCGGGCCCCACAGCGTCATCGCCGCCCCGAACACGAAAACGAAGGCCAATAGCAGAATCGGCCACGGCACGGGGCCGAAACGGCGGGGTTCGCGGGCGTCGGTCATGCCGACAGGATAGCGGCGGGTGGGGATCGCCCCGCCGCCTAGTAGAGTTGACCCCGGATATGCGTCCCGCGACCAGGCGGGGCTTCCCACCAAACAACAGGAGCACTTACGTGGCGCGTGTAGTTGTCAATGTGATGCCCAAGGCGGAGATCCTCGACCCGCAGGGCCAGGCCGTCCACCGGGCCCTGGGGCGCATCGGCGTCTCCGGGGTGTCGGACGTTCGCCAGGGCAAGCGATTCGAGCTTGAGGTCGACGATTCCGTCTCCGACGAGGACCTGAACCGCTTGGCGGAGACCCTGCTGGCCAACACGGTCATCGAGGACTTCGAGGTCGTGCGCGGGGAGGGCAAGTGACCGCCAAGATCGGCGTCATCACCTTCCCCGGCACCCTGGATGACGTCGACGCGGCCCGCGCGGTGCGGCTCGCCGGCGCCGAGTCCGTCGATCTCTGGCACGCCGACGCCGACCTGAAGGGCGTCGACGCCGTCGTCGTCCCCGGCGGCTTCTCCTACGGCGACTATCTGCGCAGCGGCGCGATCTCCGCGCTGGCGCCCGTCATGCGCTCGGTCATCGACGCCGCGGGCAAGGGCATGCCGGTGCTGGGCATCTGCAACGGTTTCCAGATCCTCACCGAGGCCGGCCTGCTGCCCGGCGCCCTGACCCGCAACGAGGGCCTGCACTTCGTGTGCCGCGACCTGCACCTGAAGGTGGAGAACGCCGACACCGCGTGGACGTCGTCGCTGACCGCCG
>DGYMI06202__coassemble_1391_pt1 | contig 14407 bp, 6 predicted proteins | sample DGYMI06202__metabat2_high_PE_017 | metagenome-assembled genome bin DGYMI06202
AGACGCAGAACCGTTATGGGGCCGTTATGAGAGCGCTACGGGGTCGTGATTTTGCGAAGAATTAGCGGCCGTTTGAGGGGCGTGGGGCCGGGTTCGGGTGCTCCAGGGGGCGTTTTCGGGGCGCGGAGCGCGTGACCTTCGTCACGCCGTTCGCTTCATTTGCAATGTCTGCGCGACTGGCGGAGGGGGCGCGGTCGCGGGGAGCGTGGCGGCGGGTGATGTTGCTTCACTTGTCAAACATGCACGTCGTAACGTGAATCTTGGCATGGTTTACGCCGTTGCTCCGCAACTTTGCACGGGTTCGCCACAGTTTCAGGGAGGGCTGTAAAGCTGTGCGGTCATCGTCGTAAAGCCATAAACATGAAGGAACCCTCACGAATCTTGTGGCATATTTGTCGGCTGAACCAACTTCGCGGGCATTCGCATGTGCATGCTCGCGGATCCCAAGTCTGAACAAGGAGCCCACCGCGTGACCCTCAACCAGAAGCCGGAGCACCGCACCGCCGCGGACGCGTTGTCCATCTTCCGCTCGCGCCCCACCGCCGACGATTCTTCGCGCCGGGTCGAGCCCACGCTATCCCAGCGGCTCAACGAGGGCGAGAAGTTCGCCCTCAGCTTCTCCGGGCAGGGCTACCCCTGGCTCGAGACCCTCACCACCTGCGTCGCCGCCGGCGTCGACGGCCGCGTCCGCGAGCTCGTCGCCCAGGCCGAGCAGCGCCTGGCGCCCGTCGCCGACCGCCTCGCGGGCCAGCGCCCCGACGGCTTCACCCCCTTCGAGTGGGCCGAGAAGGCCGGCGCCGCCCAGGCCGCCGCCTCCAACCCCGCCGCCGACGCCGACGCGCTCGACGGCGACAAGCAGGCCGAGAAGAAGGCCTCGGCGGCCTCCACCGCCGTCGCCGGCCTGCCCGACCTCGACGCTCCGGCCATTTCCGTGCCGGGCATCCTCGTCGCGCAGATCGCCGTGCTCGACCTGCTGGCCGCCCAGGGCGTCGACGCGTCCAAGGCCGTCGCCGCCATCGGCCACTCCCAGGGCGTCCTCGGCGTCGCCGCCGCCCAGCAGCCGGATCGCGCCGGCGACGTCGTGGCGCTGGCCGAGATCATCGGCGTCGCCGTGGCCCGCCGCGGCCGCGTCACCGGCATGACCTCCCGCGAGGGCAACGGCGCCGGATCGGGCTCCGCCGCCGCCGGTTCCCAGTACCCCATGATGATCGTCTCCGGCGTCCGCCCCGAGCTGGTCACCCCGCACCTGGCCGGCGACGCCGTCGTGGGCCTGCGCAACGGCCGCTCGATGTGCGTCGTCGTCGGCACCCCCGCCGACCTGCGCGCCACCGAGGAGAACCTCGGCCGCGCCGCCAAGAAGGACGCCGCCGAGCTGACCGCGAAGCTGCGCGGCGGGGCCGCTTTCGCCCCGACCTGCTCGCCGCTGCCCGTCGGCGCCGGCTTCCACCACCCGGACATGGCCGCCGCCGTCGACGAGACCCTGGAGCTGGCCGCCGCCGTCGGCATCGACGAGGCCTTCGCCCGCCCGATCGCCGAGCACGTGCTCACCGCCGCCATCGACTGGCCCGCCGACGTCGCCTCCGTCATCGACGCCGGCGCCGAGTGGATCCTGGAGATGGGCCCCGGCGAGGGCGTCGCCCCGCTGACCCGCGCGCTGACCGCCGGCACCGGCGTCGGCGTGGTCGCCGTGGCGCTGGACCAGGGCCAGGCCGAGCTGTTCGAGCCCGGCAGCGCCCCCGCCGCCCCGCAGACCTGGTCGGTCCACATGCCGCGCCTGGTCACCCGCGACGGCCGCGCCCGCGTCGAGACCAAGTTCACCGAGGCCACCGGCCGTTCGCCGATCCTGCTCGGCGGCATGACCCCGACCACCGTCGACCCGGCCATCGTCGCCGCGGCGGCCAACGCCGGCTTCTGGGCCGAGCTGGCCGGCGGCGGCCAGGTCACCCCGGAGATCTTCAACGACAACGTCTCCCGCCTGCACGAGCTCCTCGACGAAGGCGCCTCCGCGCAGTTCAACACCATGTTCCTGGACCCGTACCTGTGGGGCATGCACATCGGTTCGCGCCGCCTGGTGCAGCGCGCCGTGGCCGCGGGCCGCCCGATCGACGGCGTCACCGTCTCCGCGGGCATCCCCGAGGTCGACGAGGCCGTGTCGCTGGTGCGCGAGCTGCGCGCCGGCGGCATCCCGCACGTGTCCTTCAAGCCGGGCACCGTCAAGCAGATCAAGTCCGTCCTGGCCATCGCCGACGCCCTGGCCGCCGACGCCGAGCTGTCCGACGTGCCGGTCATCATCCAGGTCGAGGGCGGCCGCGCCGGCGGCCACCACTCGTGGGAGGAGCTCGACGACCTCCTGACCGCCACCTACGCCGACATCCGCGCGCGCGACAACGCCGTGCTGGCCGTCGGCGGCGGCATCGGCCGCCCGGAGCAGGCCGCCGAGTACCTGCTGGGCCGCTGGTCCGAAAAGCACGGCTACCCGGCCATGCCGGTCGACGCCATCATCATCGGCACCGCCGCGATGGCCGCCAAGGAGTCCACCGCCTCCTCCGGCGTGAAGAAGCTGCTGGTCGACACCAAGGGCACCGACGCCTGGGTGCGCGCCGGCGGCGCCGAGGAGGGCATGGCCTCCGGCCGCTCGCAGCTGGGCGCCGACATCCACGAGATCGACAACGCCGCCGCTCGCGCCGGCCGACTGCTCGACGAGGTCGCCAACGACGCCGACGCCGTGGCCGCCCGCCGCGACGAGATCATCGCCGCCATCGACGGCACGGCCAAGCCGTACTTCGGCGACGTCGCCGAGATGACCTACCGCGAGGTCCTGGACCGCTACCTCGAGCTGGCCGCCCCGGAGGGCGAGTTCCTCGACCCGTCGTGGGGCGCCCGCTTCGACGTGATCCTCGACCGTTTCGAGGCCCGCCTGGCCGACGCCGATTCCGGCGAGTTCGATTCGGTCCGCACCGGCGCCTCGACGGGGGAGGGCGCCAAGTCCGGCACCGCCACCGTGGCGCTGCTGGCCGAGGCCCACGACCTCGACGTGCGCCTGCACCCGTCCGACGCCGAGCACTTCCTCTCCGAGGCGTGCCGCACCCCGGGCAAGCCGGTCAACTTCGTGCCGGTCATCGACGCGGAGGTCCGCCGCTGGTGGCGCTCCGACTCGCTGTGGCAGGCCCACGACGAGCGTTACGACGCCGACGGCGTCTGCATCATCCCGGGCACCGCCGCCGTCGCGGGCATCACCGCCGCCGATGTCCCGGTCGCCGAGATCCTCGGTTCCTTCGAGGAGGCCGCCGCCGAAGAGCTGGCCGCTTCCGCCCCGGCCGCCGATGAGCCGGTGTCCCCGGTCGCGCGCGTCCTGGCCAACCCGGTCATCCGTTGGGCCGGCCGCCAGCAGGCCAACCCGGCCCTGCAGCTCGGCGCCCGCGCGTCCTGGTTGCTTGACGACGATTCCGCTTCGGCGTCGCAGCCGGCCACCGGAGCGATCCTGGCCGCCGACGGCGACGACGTCGCCGTGCTCACCGTGCCCCTGGAGGGCTCCGGCGGCGACCATGAGCTGACCCTGCGTTTCGACGTCTCCGGCCCCGCCGGCACCGTCCCGGTCATCTCGGTCGACGACGCCGCCTCCTCGATGCGCGCGCTGACCGCCATCGCCGCCGGCGGCACGCTGCCGGAGATCAACGACGGCGTCGCCGAGTGGGAGTCCGTCTGGACCACCGCCGCGGCCGCCGACCACGGCGCCGTGACCGGCTCCAACTCCCGCACCGCCCCGGACGCCCTGGTGGGCCACGCATGGCCGGCGATCTTCGCCGCCGTCGCCGACGCCACCACCGAGTCCGGCGTCCCGGTCGTCGAGGGCATGCTCGCCCTGGTCCACCTGGAACACCACGTCAAGCTGGTTTCCGCCGCCGACGCCGACAACGCCGAGGCCGCCGGCCCGTCGCTGCTGGCCGACGGCACCCGCCTGGCCGTCACCGCCCACGCCGACGACGTCGCCGACACCGAGATGGGCCGCGTCGTCGTGGTCCGCGCGGAGATCCGCGACGCCGACGCCGAGGCCGGCGCCGAGGGCGACGACAACCTCATCGCCACCCTGTCCGAGCGCTTCGCCATCCGCGGCCGCAACGGCGACACCCCGGCGCAGGTCAACACCGTGCCGCTGCCGACGGTCACCGACACCCCGCGCAGCCACCGCGCCACGGTCACCGTGACCGCGCCGCGCACCCTGGTGCCGTTCGCCACCGTCTCCGGCGACCGCAACCCGATCCACGTCGACGACCGCGCCGCCATGCTCGCGGGCCTGCCGGGCGTCATCGTCCACGGCATGTGGCTGTCCGCCGCCGCCGAGCACGCCGCCATCGCCGGTTCCTCCGCGGGCCTGGGCAACCGCATCACCGAGTTCACCTCCACCATGCTGGCCCCGGTCCTGCCGGGCCAGGAGGTCACCTTCACCGTCGAGCGCCGCGGCATCGACTCCCGCCCCGGCAACGGCGAGGTCCGCGAGGTCATGGCCACCGTCGACGGCGAGCCCGTGCTCTCCGCCACGGCCGTCATCGCCGCGCCGAACACCTTCTACGCCTTCCCGGGCCAGGGCATCCAGTCCAAGGGCATGGGCCTGGCCGCGCGGAGCAACTCCGCCGCCGCCCGCGCCGTCTGGGACGAGGCCGACGCCGTCACCCGCGAGAAGCTCGGCTTCTCCGTGCTGGCGATCGTCCGCGACAACCCGACCGAGGTCACCGTCAACGGCCGCCGCTTCCACCACCCGGAGGGCGTGCTCAACCTGACCCAGTTCACGCAGGTCTCCATGGCGACGCTGGGCCTGGCCCAGGCCGCCGAACTGCGCGAGGCCGGGGTCCTCGACGAGGACGCCTACTTCGCCGGCCACTCCGTCGGCGAGTACAACGCGCTGGCCGCCTTCGCCGGCGTGCTCGACGCCGCCGCCGTGCTCGAGGTCGTCTACCACCGCGGCCTGACCATGCACTCGCTGGTCCCGCGCGACGCCAACGGCCGTTCCAACTACGGCCTGGCCGCCCTGCGCCCCGACAAGTGCGGCGTGAAGGAATCCGACGTCGAGGAGTTCGTGGCGGACGTCGCCAAGCAGTCCGGGGAGTTCCTCGAGGTCGTCAACCACAACCTGGCCGGCAAGCAGTACGCCGTCGCCGGCACCGTCGCCGGGCTGAAGGCCCTGCAGGCCGCGGCCAACGAGGCCGCGCCGGACGGCAAGGCCTACGTCCGGATCCCGGGCATCGACGTGCCGTTCCACTCCGCCGTCCTGCGCGACGGCGTGGACGAGTTCCGCGGCCACCTCGATCGTCTGCTGCCGGACGAGGTCGACCCGGCCGCCCTGGTCGGCCGCTACATCCCGAACCTCACCGCCACCCGGTTCGCGCTGACCGAGGAGTTCGTCCGCCGTATGGCGGAGGTCGCCGAGTCGAAGGTGCTCGCAGACATCCTCGCCGACTTCGGCGCCGCCGCCGCGAACCCGGGCCGCCTGGCCCGCACCCTGCTGGTCGAGCTGCTGGCCTGGCAGTTCTGCTCGCCGGTGCGCTGGATCGAGACCCAGGACCTGGTCCTGGACGACCTTGGCGTCACCCGCATCATCGAGGTCGGCGTGGGCACCGCCCCGACCATCGCGAACCTGGCCGCCCGCACCGCCGCGCTGCCGCGCCACGCCACCCGCGACGTCACCGTCTGGAACGTCGAGCGCGACCGCGACCTGGTGTTCGCCCGCGACGAGGTCCGCGCGGAGGTCGAGGACGCGGCCGAGGCCGCCGAGTCCGTCGAGGAAACCTCGGTGCCGGCCGAGCCGCTGCAGAAGCCGGCCGCCGCGTCCGCCGATGCGGCCGCCGCCCCGGCCCCGGTGGCCACCTCCTCCGAGCGCCCGGCCGACCTCACGGTCACCCCGGCCGACGCCGTGGAACTGCTCATCGCCCTGTGGACCAAGGTCCGCCCCGATCAGATCGGCGCCGCCGACTCGATCGAGACCCTCGTCGACGGCGTGAGCTCCCGCCGCAACCAGCTGCTGCTGGACCTGGGCGCCGAGTTCGGCCTGGGCGCCATCGACGGCGCCGCCGACGCCGACATGCCCTCCCTGAAGGACAAGATCGGCGGCATGGTCCGCGGCTGGAACCCGTGGGGCCCGGTCCTGGGCGAAGCGCTGGCCGACGGCCTGCGCCGCGTCACCGGCCCCGCCGGCGCCCGCGCCAACCACGTCGCCGACCGCGTCCGCGACACCTGGCAGCTCGGCGACGGCTGGGTCGAGGCCACCGTGGCCGAGGTCGTCCTCGGCTCCCGCGACGGCTCCTCGCTGCGCGGCGGCGACCTGGGCCACCTGGCCCCGAACCCGCCGTCGTCGACCTCCGAGCTCAACCAGCTCATCGACTCCGCCGTGCAGTCCGTGGGCTCCAAGCGCGGCGTCGCGGTGACCATGCCGGCCACCGGCGGCGGCGCGGGCGGGGTCGTCGACTCCGCCGCGCTGGGCGCCTTCGCCGAGCAGGTCACCGGCACCGGCGGCGTGCTCGCCGTGGCCGCGCGCACCATCCTCGAGCAGCTGGGCCACGAGGTCACCGGCGCCGTCGACTTCGACGCCGACGACGCCGACGACAAGCTGCTGGACCTGGTCACCGCCGAGCTCGGCTCCGATTGGCCGCGTCTTGTCGCCCCGTCCTTCGACGCCGACCGCGCCGTGCTCATCGACGACCGCTGGGCCACCTCCCGCGAGGACCTGGCCCGCATGTGGGCCGCCACCTCCGACGAGGACCTGGCCGCCGCTACGCCGAAGGCGATCTCCGCCTCCGCCGCCAAGCAGGCGACGTTCTGGGCCGGCCGCGCCACCGCCGCGGGCCGCACCACCCTGGCCGCCGCGTACTCGCAGCTGGCCGAGGGTGCCACGAAGCCGGGCGAGGGTGCCCGCGCCTCCGACGTCGCCGTGGTCACCGGCGGCTCGCCGGGCTCCATCGCCGCGGCCGTCATCGGCGGCCTGCTTGCCGACGGTGCCACCGTGGTCGCCACCACGTCGTCCCTCAACCCGGGCCGACTGGCGTTCTACAAGGAGCTGTACCGCACCAACGCCATCGACGGAGCGGCCCTGTGGGTCGTCCCGGCGAACCTGACCAGCTACCAGGACCTCGACGCGGTCGTCGACTGGGTCGGCAACGAGCAGATCGCCACCGTCGGCGGCGGCTCCGTGGTCACCAAGCCCGCGATGTCCCCGACGCTGCTGTTCCCGTTCGCGGCCCCGCGCGTCATGGGCTCCCTGGCCGACGCCGGCCCGGCCGCCGAGATGCAGATGCGTCTGCTGCTGTGGTCGGTCGAGCGCCTTGTCGCCGGCCTGTCGCAGATCGGCGCCGACACCGACGTCGCGCACCGCCTGCACGTCGTCCTGCCGGGCTCTCCCAACCGCGGCCGCTTCGGCGGCGACGGCGCCTACGGCGAGTCGAAGGCGGCGCTGGACGCCGTCGTCACCCGCTGGAACGCCGAGGAGGTCTGGGGCTCCCGCACCTCCCTGGTCCACGCCCACATCGGTTGGGTCCGCGGCACCGGCCTCATGGGCGGCAACGACCCGCTGGTCGACGCCGTCGAGGCCAAGGGCGTGCGCACCTACGCCACCGAGGAGATGGCCGAGCTCCTGCTCGAGCAGTCCACCCCGGAGGCCCGCGCCAAGGCCGCCGAGCAGCCCATCACCGTCGACCTGACCGGTGGCCTGGGCGACGTCGACCTCAACATGTCCAAGCTGGCGGAAGAGGCCATGGCCGCCTCCGGCGAGAAGGGCGACGGCGAGGACGGCGGCGTCGCAAAGCCGCGTTCCATCCGGGCCCTGCCCGGCCTGCGCAAGCCCCTGGCCCGCACCGCACCGGACTTCTCCGGCGTCAAGGTCGCCCCCGAGGACATGATCGTCATCGTCGGCGCCGGCGAGCTCGGCCCCTACGGCTCGTCCCGCACCCGCTTCGAGGCGGAGCTCGGCGAGATCTCCGGCGCCGGCATCGTGGAACTGGCCTGGACCATGGGCCTGATCAGCCACGACGGCGGTTGGCTCGACGCCGATGGCCAGCCCATCGACGAAGAGGACATCGTCGAGCGCTACCGCGACGAGGTCACCGCCCGCGTCGGCGTCCGCCGCTACGGCGACGACGGCGACCTGGTCGACAACACCATGACCGAGCTGACCACCGTCTACCTCGAGCGCGACCTGTCCTTCCCGGTCCGCGACAAGGCCGCCGCGGTCACCTTCGTCGAGTCCGACCCGGAGAACACCACCGCGCGACCGGACGAGGAGTCCGGCGAGTGGATCGTCACCCGACTGGCCGGCACCGCCGTCCAGGTGCCGCGCCGCATGGCCATGTCCCGCTACGTCGGCGGCCAGATCCCGGAGGGCTTCGACCCCGCGGTGTACGGCATCCCGGCGGAGATGTGCGAGAACCTCGACCGCGTCTCCCTGTGGAACATCGTCTGCACCGTCGACGCGTTCCTGTCCTCCGGCTTCACGCCGGCGGAGCTGCTCGGCGCCGTCCACCCGGGCCTCGTGTCCTCCACCCAGGGCACCGGCATCGGCGCGATGGAATCGCTGCGCAGCCTGTACATCGACGGCATCCTCGGCCTGCCGCGCGCCAGCGACGTCCTGCAGGAGGCCCTGCCGAACGTCATCGCCGCGCACGTCATGCAGTCCTACGTCGGCGGCTACGGCCAGATGGTCCACCCGGTCGCGGCCTGCGCCACCGCCGCGGTGTCCGTCGAGGAGGGCCTGGACAAGATCCAGCTGGGCAAGGCCGACTTCGTGGTCGCCGGCGGCTTCGACGACCTGTCCACCGAGGGCATCACCGGCTTCGGCGACATGAACGCCACCGCCGACTCCGCCACGATGGACGCCAAGGGCATCGACCGGCGCTTCTTCTCGCGCCCGAACGACCGTCGCCGCGGCGGCTTCGTCGAGTCCCAGGGCGGCGGCACCGTGCTGCTGGCCCGCGGCTCGGTCGCCCGCGACCTCGGCCTGCCGGTGCTCGGCGTGGTCGCCTTCGCGGAGTCCTTCGCCGACGGCGCGCACACGTCCATCCCGGCGCCGGGCCTCGGCGCACTGGGCGCGGCACGCGGCGGCACCAGCTCGCGCCTGGCGCGTGCGCTGGCCAAGCACGGCGTGGCCGCGGACGAGGTGTCCATCCTGTCCAAGCACGACACCTCTACCAACGCCAACGACCCGAACGAGTCGGAGCTGCACGAGCGCGTCGCCGACGCGCTGGGCCGCGACGAATCGAACCCGCTGTTCGTGGTCTCGCAGAAGTCGCTGACCGGCCATGCCAAGGGCGGCGCGGCGGCGTTCCAGATGATCGGCCTGACCCAGGTGCTGCGCTCCGGCGTGCTCCCGGCGAACCGTTCGCTGGACTGCGTCGACCCGGAGCTGGCCAAGCACGGCCGCCTGGTGTGGCCGACGAAGCCGATCGAGATGGGCGACGCGCTGCCGATGAAGGCCGGCTTCGTCACCTCGCTGGGCTTCGGCCACGTGTCCGCGCTGGTCGCGATCGTCCACCCGGAGGCGTTCCACGCGGCCGTCGCCGCCGAGGACGGCGCCGACGCCGCCGCGGCGTGGCGTGCCGCCGCCGATGAGCGCGAGGCCGCGGGCCTGCGCCGCATCGACGACGCCATCTACGGCGGCGAGGGCCTCTACGAGCGTCCCGAGGGCCGCCGCCTGGGCGATGGTGGCGCGTACCGCGACACCGCGACGCTGGAGAAGGCGGTCATCCTGAATCCGGATGCGCGCCTGGTCGACGGAGTGCTTTCCGACGAGCCGGCGAAGTAGCGGTCCGGCGCAGTAGCAGTCCGGCGCGGGCGGGCATTGCGCCGCCCGCGCCGGTGGGCTTCGTGCCCACCGTGGCCACCGTGGCCACCGTGCCCGCCGTGCCCGCCGCGCCCGCCGCGCCCACCGTGCCTGCCGCATGAGCCGCGGCGGTGATCCCCATGGGGTCGCCGCCGCGGCTCTTTGGCGTTTCCGCAGGCGAACCACGGTCAATCGGACACGCGATCGCGGCCGCCGACACCCGGCGACGGCCCGGCACAGGTGACATATCCGCCCCGCCTCCCACGAGATCGTGATTGGGCCATTGGACCGTGATCTCGTCGGACGGGGTGGGCGGCACATTCGACGAGATCGTGATTGGGTGCTCGGATCGTGATCTCGTGCGAGTGATTGCCGTGTTGTTCGGGTCGTGGCTCCGCACAAGTTCGGCGGAGGCTCCGTCAATACGTGAGGGCGGGGCACTATCCACAACCCAGGATTCACCCACAAACCATGTGGATTCGGCCGGGGCCCGTCCAACGGCGGCCATCTGGCCGGGCAACGATTCCGTTGTGAGATTCAAAGACACCCGGTTGCCCATTGGCCCGTTGAGCCGCGACGAACTTTTCGCGCGCCACGGGATCCGGGGCGCTGAACTGCACTCGAATTACGTGCGAATGCGGGATGGCCGATTCGTACGCGCCGACATGGCTCGTGACATGGGAGTTTTGGTGAATCAGGCGGTGGCCCGATTCCCGGACGGAGTGATTGGGTTCTGGGGCGCGGCCCACATGTACGGGCACCCGTGGATGCCTTGGGATGCACTGCCCACGGTCTTCGCCGACAAGCCCCGGACGATCCCGGTGGACGCCATAGGGTTTCGTCGGCACCTCGATGGGGAAGCCGTCGTCGGGAAGCATGGACCACCCCAGTTCGCGGTGGCGCATGACCGATTGCCGGACAGATCCATCATCGTGGTCAACGGCGTGCAGTGCACTTCGCCGCTGCGGACCGCGTTCGATCTGGCGCGAATTCGGAATCTTCCCGAAGCCGTGGCCGCGGTCGACGGCATGTGCGCGGTGATGCCGGGATTGACCCACCGCATTCGGGATGCCGCCTCGACGACCGACAGGTCGATCCGGGATCTCGCGAGATTCCGAGAAGTCGCGAACCTGGCGAGTTCCCGCGCGGAGAGCCCGTGGGAATCCCGGACCCGCGTGCTCATGCACCAGATCGGGCTGCCGGACCTGGTGGAGCAGCATTCGGTGCAGATCGTCATCGATGGCCGCACGTATACGGTGCGCATGGATCTCGCGAGCATCCGCGCGAAGACGGGCGTCGAGTTCATGGGGAAACACCATAAGTACGAGCAAAACCGCCGTTGGGACGAGTTGAGGGCGGCCGGCTTGGCCCGTCAGGGTTGGAAGCTGCTCAGCGTCGAGGCTCGGGATGTGACGACGCGCTGGCGGGCGACGTCGAAAATGGTGCGGGACACCATCCTGGAGCGGATCGCCGCCTTGGAATCCGACCCGACGAGATCGTGATTGGAGGCCCGGATCGTGATTTCGTCGGTCCGGGTAGGGCAGCACATTTGACGAGATCGTGATTGGTGGCCCGAATCGTGATCTCGTCGCCGGAAAGGAGGGCATTGCGGGGAAGGGGAGCGGAGCGGTCGGCCGGTAGCCTGGGCGCATGGAATCAGCGGCGGGACGAGGGGCCGAATCAGCGGCGGCGGATGGCCACGAGGGCGGTGCCGACGCCAGCGGCGGCGGTGAATCGATTGCCGACGCAGCGACTGCCGGCGCAGCCATCGGCGACGCACCTGCCGACGTAGCCATCGGCGGCGCGGTGGAGGGCTCGATCCTGGGCACCGGCATCGACATGGTGCACGTGCCGTCGTTCGCGGCGGACCTGGACCGGCCGGGCTCGACGTTCGCCAAAGCCGCGTTCACGGTGGGGGAGCGGGCCGCCGCAAACCGCCGAGGACTCGTCGGCACCGCCCTGGCCAGGCACCTCGCCGGCCGCTGGGCGGTTAAGGAAGCCGTGGTCAAGGCATGGTCGCAGGTCCTCTACGGCACGCCGCCGGTGATCCCGCGTGATGAGGTGGATTGGCGGGAGATCGAGGTCGTCGCCGATGCGTGGGGCCGGGTCGCGGTCGCGCTGCACGGGCGGGTCCGCGACGAGGTCGCGCGCACGGTCGGCGCGCCCGCTTCGGACGCCGCACCTGGTGCGGCTTCGGGCGGCTTTGCGACGCCCACGGGCCCCCCGCAGGTGCGTTTCCACGTCAGCATCAGCCACGACGGTGATCAGGCGATCGCCATCGCGGTGCTGGCTGAGGGCTGACGGCCGAGCACGGGCGCGGCGCCCCGAATCCGCGTCGGGCGAGGCGCCACGTGGGCGTCGTAAAGCGAAGTGCCGGGCCCCGGAAAGCCCTAGCCGCCGGCCTTCTCGGCGACGGTCATGAGGTAGGAGATGAGCATGCGCTTGACCTCCTGGACCGTCAGTTCGTAGTGCAGCTCCCGCATGCCGGCGTCGCCGGGACGGTCGACGGAGTAATTGAGCAGCGAATACGTGGTGTGGATGAGCAGCCCCGAGATGAAGCTGCGCACGTGCGCGTCGGACCGCGGGGCCAGGGGGCGCAGGACCTCGGAAATGCCGTCGAGCAGCTCCTGCTCGGTGTGGGCGGCCGTCGCCCGCGTCGCCGGCGTCGACTGCACCGCCAGCCACACCGACCGGCGCGACACGTCGTCGCGCCACAGGTCGGCGATGTGGTCGATGAACTCCGACAGGAACTCCGGCCACTCCAGAGTCGGCACGATTTCCGCGAAGCGGGTGATCTCCGCGACGACGCCGGCGGTGTCCTGCCGGTCGAGCTCGCAGATCATGACGTACTTGTTGGCGAAGAACTGGTACAGCGTCCCGATCGGCACCTCGGCCCGCTTGGCCACCTCGTCGAAGGTGAAGGACTCGAACCCGACGTCGACCAGCACCTCGCGGGCGGCGGCGAGGATCCGGGCGTAGCGTTCGCGGCTGCGCTGCTGCGCGGGGCGGCGGCGCGGCCGCAGGATCTCGTGATCATGGTCCGGGTCGGTCGCCGGGTCCAGGCGCACCGACGCCTCGTCCGCCTTCGCGCCGGCCTCGGCGGCCGACTCCTTCGCGCCGTCGGACACGCGCTCAGTCACCGGAGTTCAGGTCACGCAGCACGCGGCCGACGTGGCCCTTCGCGCGGACGTTGTACCAGGCGTTTTCCACCTTGCCGTCGGCGTCGACGAGCACGGTCGGGCGGATGACCCCCTGCACGACCTTGCCGTAGTTCTTCTTCTCGCCGAACGCGCCCCAGGCGGCCAGGGTCTCCTTCGACGGGTCGGACAGGAGGGTGAAGTCCAGTCCGTGGTCGTCGCGGAACTTCGCCAGCTTCTCCGGCTTGTCGGGGGAGATGCCCACGACGTCGACGCCTGCGTCGTTGAACTGCGCGGATTCGTCGCGGAAGTCGCAGGCCTGCGTCGTGCAGCCCGGGGTGTTGGCCCGCGGGTAGAAGTACACGAGCACGCGCCGGCCGCGGTAGTCGGACAGCGACACCTCGGATCCGTCGTCCGCCGTCAGGGTGAAGTCGGGGGCGGCGTCGCCGGGTTCGAGCCGGATGTTCTGCTGTGCGCTGGTGTCGTTATCGGCCATGCGGATCATGGTAGCGGGGATTAATGGGTGTTGGGCGCCCTCAGGTGCTTTTGAGTGTTACCCTTTTCCATCAGACGACCGTTCACCGATCCAGGGGAGTCCACGTGGCCCGCAGCATTGACGACATTCAGCGCGACATCGAGCGCAACCGCACCCAGCTCGCCAAGACGCTGGACGAGCTTTCGGTTCGCACCAATCCGAAGAACGTCGCGGACGACGCCAAGTCCCGCGCCGTGGATGGTCTGCAGGAGCCGAAGGTGCAGGCCGCTCTCGGCGCCGTGGCGCTGGTCATCGTCGGCGCGATCGCGCTGTCGGTCGCCCGCAACCGCAAGCGTTCCGCCGAGATCGAGCGCATCCGCGAGATGATCGAGGCCGCGTCCCGCTAGGTCGCGTTTCCCGTACCGCCGGAGGGCGGGTCCCAGTGTGGGGCCCGCCCTCTTTCGGCGTGTGCGGGCCATTTGCTTTGCGGGCGACTGCTTTGCGACGGCCCGCGTTGTGCCCGGCTCGGCGCATGAAAAAACCAGGCCGGGTGAAAACCCGGCCTGGTCTGTGGTGCGCCATCAGGGACTTGAACCCCGAACCCGCTGATTAAGAGTCAGCTGCTCTGCCAATTGAGCTAATGGCGCTTGCGTTTCGCTTCGGCTTGCCGTTCGGCGGCCTCCGCTGCAACGAGAAGAAATATAACCCTGATCGCGGCGCGATACAAAATCGGCTGGTCAGGCGGTGTTTTTATGTGGCGTCTTTGGTGTCGATTGCGGACGTGCGTGGCAGGCGCAAGTCTGGCGGGGGCGATGTCGCGGGAGAGTTGCGGGAAGGTCGCCGGAAAGCCACCGGAAAGCCACCCGAGAGCGACCGAAGGTCACCGGAAAGCCGGCGGAAAGCCACCGGAGGGTTGGAGGGAGATGCGGGTGGGCACGGGTGGCTCGCCGGAGTGGGCATCCCGCCACGTTTCCGCCGTCGACAGGGGGGCGG
>DGYMI06202__coassemble_1395_pt1 | contig 14388 bp, 9 predicted proteins | sample DGYMI06202__metabat2_high_PE_017 | metagenome-assembled genome bin DGYMI06202
CCGGCGGGTACTCGGAGAACTCCACGACCTCGAGGTCGATGCCGGCGTCGGCGGCCTTCTTCTCGAAGACGCTCCACGCCTCCTTCTCCCGGTCGGTGGTGCCGATGCGGATGGTGTCGCCCTCGGCGAGGGGTGCCGCGGGCTCGTCGTTGCCGCAGGCCACCAGGCCGGTGGCCGCGAAGGCCAGGGCGACGGCGCCGGCTGCGAAACGTCGCAATGCCATGTGCTTCTCCTTTGATGCGGGCCCGTCGCGCTGTTCGCGAATAGACCAAGCTGTCTTGTTGTGGGATCAGCGTAGCACCCCGTGCGGATCGGATAAAAGCGCGATGAGCGGGAGCTTTCCGTGCCGGGCCCCACTTTGCTTGCGTGCGAGTGCTTTGCGACGGTCTCGAGTGGCGTGGAGGGCATGTTTCGGCGGCAATGTTCGAACGTGCATTCGCACTGATCCGGGATCGGGTCTATCGTGGCTGTCATGAGCGTGTGGAGGGGTTCTGCGGGAGGCGCCGGAGACGGCGCCGGGCGCCGTGATGGTCCGCTGAGCTGGTCCCGGATCGAAAGGATTTTGTCCGGGAAGTCCGTGGGGACGCTGACCCCGGGATATGGCGTCAACGGCCATCGAAGAAAGGGGAACGCGCGGGCGAATGCGGCGACGGGCGTCGTCGGGCAGGAGTCTGCGGCAACGAACGGGGTTGCCGGAGCCGGGCCGGGAATCCGCGACGGGGTCGACCTGCACTGCCGGTCCAGCTATTCCTTCCTGCACGGCGCCTCGGACCCGGCGGACCTCGTGGACGAGGCGGTGCGGTTGGGTCTGCGCGTGCTGGGCATCGCCGACCGCGACGGGCTCTACGGCGTCGCCCGGTTCGCGGAGGCCGCGGCGGAGGCCGGGCTGGGCACGATCATCGGCGCGGAACTGTCGCTGCCGCAGGCCCCGCTGACGGTGCTGGCGCGCGGGCCGGAGGGCTACCGGCGGCTCAGCCACGCCATCAACGATGCGCTGATGGCCGGCGGCGAGAAGGGGGTGGCCCGGTATCCGGGGTTGCCGGAGCTGGCGGCGGCCGCCGGCGGGCAATGGCAGGTGCTGGCCGACGTCGCGTGGCTGCCTCACCTCGGTGAGCTGGTCGCGGCGTTCGGCGCGGAGCACGTGGCGGTGGACCATCATGCGGACCTCACGCCGGCGGCCGCCGACGACCAGCGCGACCTCGCCGCCGCTGCCGCCGAACACGGGCTGCGGCAGGTGGCGGGCGCCGCGGCGACGGCGGCGACCCCGGCGGACGCGCGGGTGGCGGGGGCGAAGCATGCCCTGGCGCAGCGGGAGTCGCTCGACGACCACGAGCCGAAGCTGCCGCCGACCGGGGGCTCGTGGCTGCGTTCGGGGGAGGAGCTGGCGGCGATGTTCGGCCACCTGCCCGGCGTGCTGGACGCCACGGCGCAGGTGGCGGCGGAATGCGCCTTCACGCTGGACCTCATCGCGCCGCGGCTGCCCATGTGGGACGTGCCGGAGGGCCACGACGAATCCACGTGGCTGGCCCACGTCGCCCGCGAGGGCGCGCTGCGCCGCTACGGGCCGGTGGCAGGGCTGGATGAAAGCACGGCCGAAGGGGCGGAATTCGGGGGAGGGGGAGCACCCGACGTCGTCAAGCGTGCGTGGGAACAGCTGGAACGCGAGCTGACCGTCATCGATGAACTGGGCTTTCCGGGGTACTTCCTCATCGTCCACGACATCTGCGAGTTTTGCCGGCGCGAGAACATCCTGGCGCAGGGGCGCGGATCGGCGGCGAATTCGGTGGTGTGCTTCGCGCTGGGGATCACCAACGTCGACCCCATCTCCGCGGGGCTGCTGTTCGAGCGGTTCCTGTCGCCGGAGCGCGACGGGCCGCCGGACATCGACCTCGACATCGAATCTGGGCGGCGCGAGGAGGTCATCCAGTACGTCTACGGGCGCTATGGGCGGGACAATGCGGCGCAGGTGGCCAACGTCATCACGTATCGGCGCCGTGGCGCGCTGCGCGACGCGGCCCGGGCGCTGGGGCACGCGCCGGGCGTCATCGATGCGTGGGTGAACAAGACCGCCGAACCGCCGGAGCAGGTCGCGGAGCTGGCGGAGGGGCTGCGCGGCCAGCCGCGGCATCTGGGCATCCACTCCGGCGGCATGGTCATCTGCGACCGGCCCATCGCCGACGTCGTGCCCGTGGAATGGGCGCGGATGGAGGACCGGTCGGTGGTGCAATGGGACAAGGACGACTGCGCCGCCGCCGGGCTGGTCAAGTTCGATCTGCTGGGGCTGGGCATGCTCGAGGCGATCCACCACTGCATCGACCTGGTGGCCGAGCACCGCGGCAGGGAGGTGCGGCTGTGGGAAATCGACGTGGCGGAGAAGGCCGTCTACGACATGCTCTCCCGCGCCGACGCCGTCGGGGTGTTCCAGGTCGAGTCGCGCGCGCAGCTGGCCACGCTGCCCAGGCTGCGGCCGAGGGAGTTCTTCGACCTCGTCGTGGAGGTGGCCCTGATCCGCCCCGGCCCCATCCAGGGCGGCAGCGTCCACCCCTACATCCGCCGGCGCAACGGGGAGGAAAAGGTCGTCTACGACCACCCGGTGCTGGAGAAATCGCTGGGCAAGACCCTGGGCATCCCGTTGTTCCAGGAACAGCTGATGCAGATCGCCGTCGACGCCGCCGGGTTCTCCGGGGCGGAGGCCGACGCGCTGCGCCGCGCGATGGGCTCCAAACGTTCCGTCGAGCGGATGGAGGCGCTGCGGGCGCGGTTCCTCGGCGGGCTGCGGGAGACCAACGGCATCGTCGGCGAGGTGGCCGACCGCCTGTGGGACAAGATCGTCGCCTTCGCCGCGTACGGCTTCCCCGAATCCCACGCGCAGTCCTTCGCGTCGCTGGTGTACTTCTCCGCGTGGTTCAAGCACCACTACCCGGCGGAGTTCTGCGTCGCCCTGCTGCGGGCGCAGCCGATGGGCTTCTATTCGCCGCAGTCGCTGGTCGCCGACGCGCGGCGCCACGGCGTCGGCTGCGACGGCCCCGACGTCAACGTCTCCGGGGTGGAGGCCGACTGCCCCGGCGGGCGGATCAGGTTGGGTCTGGGGTCGGTGACCGGCCTCGGCGAAGATGCCGCGAAGAGGATCGTGGCGGCGCGGGACGGCGACGGCGGCGATGACGGGGACGGCGGCGATTCCGGCGCCTTCCGCGACGTCGCCGATCTGGCGCGCCGGGCGGCGCTGACCGTCTCCCACGTCGAGGCCCTGGCCCGGGCGGGTGCGCTGGAATGCCTGGGGCTGGACCGTCGCCAAGCATTGTGGGCCGCGGGCGTCGCCGCGACCGAGCACGAGGGCATGCTGCCCGGGTTGACGGTGACCTCGGCCCCCGCGCTGCCGGGCATGAGCGAATTCGAACTCGCCGCCGCGGATCTGGCGGGCACGGGGGTCACGCCGGAGGAATATCCGGTGGCGCGGCTGCGCGGGGAACTCGACGCGCTCGGCGTCACGCCGGCGACCGGGCTGGCGCAGGTGGCGGACTCGTCGCGGGTGACGGTGGCGGGCATAGTCACGCACCGCCAGCGTCCGGGAACCGCCGGCGGCGTGGTGTTCCTGGGCATGGAAGACGAAACCGGGCTGATGAACGTCCTGTGCACCCCGGGCCTGTGGAACCGGTTCCGCGTCATCGCCACCACCGAACGGGCGCTGGTGGTCCGCGGCATCGCGCAGAACGCCTCCGGGGCGGTGACCATCGTCGCCGACAAACTCACCCCGCTGCGCGAGGTCGTCGCCGCCCCCGTCATCGCCGGGCGCAGCAGGGACTTCCGGTAGGCGCATCGCCGGGCGTTGCTCCCGCTTTCCTAAGATCGCGGATATGCGGCACACCTACGGCTCCTCCCTCGCGCCCGACGGCAGCGCCATCGCGTACATCGTCCGCGAGCGCGGCTACCCGAAGGCCGTGCAGGTGGCGCTCACCGACGACGGCCTCGGCGACGAGCGCCCCGTCCAGCTGCCCGTCGACGGCCCCGTCACCCGTGTGCTGCACTCGCCCGACGCCCGCTGGATCGCCTGCGAAGTCTCCCCGCTGGGCACCGAGCGCCTGGAAACGTGGCTGGTGTCCACCGACCCCGCCGTGCCCGGGGCCAAACGCCTCCAGCTGTCCGGCGACGCGAAGACCACCCTGGTGGAATGGGACCGCGACAAGCTGGCCATGGACGCCGTCGGCGCCGACGGCATCACCGAAGGCCGCCTCGTCGACCCCGACACCGGCGACTACGTGGTGCTCGACCGCCGCACCGACTCGCTGCTGGTCTCGGCGGAAGCCGGCCACGCCCTCATGCGCGTCGGCCCGCGCGGCAGCCGCGAACTGCTGCTGGTCAAGCCCGACGGCACGTGGCTGCCGCTGCTGCGCCCCGAGCCCGGTGCCATGACCGACGCGGGCACCATCCTGCGCGAGGAAACCACCGCCGCCGACGGCCGCGTCACCGCCATCGTGTGCTCCGACCATTCCTCCGACCGCCGCCGCGTGCTGCGCGTCGCCGTCGACGGGCGCGACGTCGCCGTCGAGGAGCTGGTGGGCAATCCCGATTCCGACGTCGACGAATTCGTCATCAGCGAGGATTTGTCCACCGCCGCGGTGCTGTGGAACACCTCCGGCGTCTCCCTGCTGGACCTGCTGTCCCTGGGCGAGGACCAGAAGGTGCTGGTCCGCCGCTCCGTCGAACTGCCGGGCATGGTCGCCTCCGACCTGTCCATCACCGACGACGGCGAGCTGCTGTCGCTGACCATCGAGGGCCCGAACCTGCCGCCGACGGTCGAGATCCTGCGCACCTCCACCGGCAAGATCGAGCCGATCAACGTCGACCGTTCGCGCCGCATTTCCGAGCGCGCCCAGGAAAACTACATCCCCGAGCTCGTCCACTTCACCGCCCGCGACGGCCTGGAGCTGTCCGGCTGGCTCTACCACGGCGAAGACGACGCGGCCCACGGCCCGCAGCCGGTGTACATCCACCTGCACGGCGGCCCGGAGCTGCAGTCGCGGCCGGTCAACCACGACATCCTCACCACGCTCGTCGATTCAGGCGTCACCGTGTTCACGCCGAACATCCGCGGCTCGTCGGGGGCGGGCCGGCCCTTCCTGCACGCCGACGACCGCTACGGGCGTTTCGCGGCGATCGACGACGTCGCCGACGCCGCGCGTTTCCTCGTCGACACCGGCATCGGCGACCCGGACCGGCTGGCGTTGGGCGGCCGCAGCTACGGCGGGTTCCTGTCGCTGCTCGTCGCCGCCCGCTACCCGGATCTGTTCCGCGCGGTCGTCGACGCCTGCGGCATGACCAGCTTCGAGAGCTACTACGGCTCCACCGAGCCGTGGCTGGCGTCGGCGGCGTACCCGAAGTACGGCTACCCGTACCACGACGCCGAACTGCTGCGGCAGGTCTCGCCGCTGAACAACGCGGAACACATCACCGCCCCGGTGCTGTTCATCCACGGCGAGTGGGACACCAACGTCCCGGAGCGGGAGTCGCTGCAGATGCGCGACGCGCTCGGCGCCCGCGGCGTGCCCACCGAGTACCTGCAGGTGCCGGGCGAGGGCCACAAGTACGCCAAACCGAAGAGCCGCCGCCTCATCGCCGCGACGCTGGTCGACTTCCTCGGCCGCCACGGCCTGGTGGAAACGCCGAATCTGTCGCTGCTCGATGCCCGCATCGCCGAGATGAAGGCCGGTGCCCCGGGCGTCGAGGACTGACCGGTCATCCCGGCCCCGCGGCGCCGCGTACCCTTTCCCACCGTGACCGCTTCCGCCTCCTCCGCTTCCCCCGGCGCGTCTGCCTCCGCCGCCCCGTTCTGCCACGTCCTGTTCGCCAGCCCGCAGATCCCGCCGAACACGGGCAACGCGATCCGCATGTGCGCGGGCACGGGCGCGGCGCTGCATCTGGCGGAGCCGTTGGGCTTCAACTTCGAGGAGAAGCACGTTCGCCGCGCGGGCCTGGACTACCACGATCTCGCGGAGGTCCACGTCCATCCCTCGCTCGATGCCGCGTTGACGCGGCTGGTGGGCCCGGCTTCTTCGGTGCTTGACGACGGTGATGGAGACGGCGGCGTCGCAAAGCACTCCGGGGACGATGATGCGCGGCCGCGCGTGTTCGCGTTCACCGCGCATGCCGAGGCGTGGCACACGGACATCGCCTACCGGCCCGGTGACGTGCTTCTGTTCGGGCCGGAGCCGACGGGGCTGTCGGAGGAGGCGCTGGCGGATCCGCGGATCACGCAGTTGGTGCGCATCCCGATGCTGCCGGGCCGGCGCAGCATGAACCTGTCGAATGCCGCGGCGGTGGCGGCGTACGAGGCGTGGCGCCAGATGGGCTTCCCCGGAGGGGAATAGAGGCACGGCCCCGGAGGGGATGGCGGCTCGGCGCGGATGCTCCGTCTCCGAAACCTGGCGCGCGACCGTGACCTGCGGCACGCTCGCCGCATGGACGAAAGTCAACCTTCCCGCAATCACGAGGCGGACGGGGACGCGCCGCACGACCGCGACGACTGGGCCGTTCCGCCGCCGGAGCCGCCGAAGCCGAGCCCGGGGTTGCTGTGACTGGCGTGGTCGTCACTGCCGGTGGTCATGACGTCGGACATCGACGACGGTTCGACGCCCGCATACAACCCGGTGACGCTCTGGATCGTCGAGAACCTGATGGGCGACGAAGCCGGGGGAGAGGCGGCCGGGGGAGGAACGGGCGCGGTGACCGATGCTCGTGTGCGGCCCGGCCCGCCCCTTTTGCCATACTGGACGCCATGACGGCGACGAAGCTTGACGGCAACATGTACCGCGACGAGATCTTTCAGGATCTCGCCGCCCGGGTGACGAAACTGAAGGAAGCCGGCGTGACGCCGGGTCTGGCCACCGTGCTGGTGGGCGACGACCCGGGCAGCCACTCCTACGTGAAGATGAAGCACCGCGACTGCGAGCAGATCGGCATCGCCTCGATCCGCCGCGACCTGCCCGCGGAGACCACGCAGGAGGAGCTGGAGGCGGTCATCGCCGAGCTCAACGCCGACGACGCCTGCACCGGCTACATCGTGCAGCTGCCGCTGCCGAAGCACCTCGACGAAAACCGCATCCTGGGTCTCATCGACCCGGACAAGGACGCCGACGGCCTGCACCCGGTGAACCTGGGCAAGCTGGTGCTCAACGAGCCGGCGCCGCTGCCGTGCACCCCGAACGGTTCGATCCACCTGCTGCGCCGCTTCGGCGTGGAGCTGGCCGGCGCGAAGGTGTGCGTCATCGGCCGCGGCGTCACGGTCGGCCGCCCGATCGGCCTGATGCTGACCCGCCGCAGCGAAAACTCCACCGTGACCCTGTGCCACACCGGCACGAAGGATCTGGCGGCGGAGACCCGACAGGCGGACATCGTCATCGCCGCGGCGGGCAAGCCGCACATGCTCACCGCCGACATGGTCAAGCCGGGTGCGGCGGTGCTCGACGTGGGCGTGTCCCGCCTCGACGGCAAGCTGGCCGGCGACGTCCACCCCGACGTGTGGGAGACCGCCGGTTTCGTGTCCCCGAACCCGGGCGGCGTCGGCCCGCTGACGCGCGCCTTCCTGGTGCGCAACGTCGTCGAGCGCGCCGAGCGCCTGGCGGGCCTGTAGGGGGTCGCTTGACGACGCCGCGCCCGCACCGTTCGCCGCACCAGCCGGAAGGCGGGGCGGCGCGGTTCGGCGTGCGCGAAATCGCGGAGCGGGTCGACCGGGGGGACCTGCCCGACCCGATGGTCAACCCGCATTCGCCGAAGGAACCGGCGCCGGGGGAGAAGTGGTCGGAGCGGACGCGGTTCCTGCTGTACGGCCTGCTGTTCTTCGGCCTGGGCGCGGCCCTGGTGTTCCTGGGCCTGGAGCGCTGGCGGCGGGCGACGTTCATGCTCGGCGCGACGATGATGTACCTCGGCGTCCTGCGCCAGTTCCTGCCGGATTCGCTGCTCGGCGTGTTCAGCGTGCGGTCGCGCAAGTTCGACCTGTGGTTCTGCCTGCTCGTCGGCGGCGGGATGGTGTTCCTGGCCAGCTCCGTGGATGCGCTGGGGAGCTGATCGACGTGAACGCGGATCGCATGGAACCTGTGGAGGGGGAGAACTGCGCCGTCTCCGGGCGCCGCGGCCCCTGCCCGGGACGGGCGCCGCTGATCGCCTACACGTGGCTGGCGTGCGTGCTCGTGCCGGTGGCCGTGTACGTCATCGCCTCCGGCATCCCGGTCGACGACACCGCGGGCATGCTGGTCATGTACATGTGGTTGCCGTCGTTCGTGCTGTCCAACGGAATGCTGGCGGTGTACATCGGGCAGATCCCGCCGCGCATCGTGCGGCCGGCGCGCTGCCTGGTCATGTGGTTGTTCGTCCTGGCCTTCCACGCCGTGTTCATCGCAGGTGCGGTCATGCGCGTCGAGCACGAGATAGCCGGCCTGGCGGCGAAAGCCGCGTTCTTCGGCACCGTCGGCGCCTACGCCGTCACCATGGCGGTGGTCGTGGCGAACATCCGGGCGGGCCAGCCGTCGTAAAGCGGTCCGTTCCAGACGGACGTTCGCCGGATTCCGGCCGCTAGACCTCGGCCGCGAGGAAACCGCGGACGATGCCGTCGACCCGCTCGAATTCGGTGAGGAAGCCGTCGTGGCCCACGGCCGATTCGATGGTCTCCAGGCCCATGCAGTTGCCCAGGTTCTTGGCCAGGTGCTCCTGCTGGTGGAACGGGTACAGGATGTCGGTGTCGACGCCGGCGACCAGCGTGGGCACCGTCGAGGAGGCCAGGGCGTCGTTCATGCCGCCGCGGCCGCGGCCGATGTCGTGCCGGTTGAGGGTGTCGGTGAGGACGACGTAGGAGCCGGCGTCGAAACGCGCGGCGAGCTTGTCGGCCTGATGGTCGAGGTAGCTCTCCACCTGGAAACGGTCGGAGGTGCGCATCGGGCCCAGCGGATTCTCGCCGGGCTGGGCGGCGGTGCCGAAGCGGTCGTCGAGCTCCAGCTCCCCGCGGTAGGTCAGATGGGCGACCCGGCGGGCGAAGCCCAGGCCGTGGACGGGGCGCTCGCCCGTGGCGTAGTAATCGCCGCCGTGCCACGCGGGATCGTTTTCGATGAACTGGATCTGCGCGCTCTGGATGCCGATCTGCCAGGCGCTGGCGCGGGCCCCGACGCACAGGACCAGCGCGCGGCCGACCTCGTCGGGGTGCATCAGCGACCACTCCAGCGTGCGGGCGCCGCCCAGGGAGCCGCCGATGACCGCCACGATCGACTCGATGCCGAGTTCCTTCAGCGCCATGCGCTCGACGGTGACGGTGTCGCGCACCGAAATCGCCGGGAAGCGCGAACCCCACGCGCCGCCGTCCGGGTGCTCCGACGACGGGCCGGTGGTGCCGCGGCACCCGCCGATGACGTTGGTGCAGATGATGCAGTACTCGTCGGTGTCCAGCGCCCGGCCGGAGCCGATCATGCCGTTCCACCAGCCCGGCGTCGGATGCTCCTCGTCGCACGGGCCCGAGGCATGCGCGTCACCCGTCAGCGCGTGCTGCAGCAGGATGACGTTCGACGCGTCGGCGTTGAGGCGGCCCCACCGCTCGAAGGCGACGGTGACGTCCGGGATCGTGGCGCCGGCCTCCGTGGTGACGTCGCCGATGCGGACGTGACCGGGCTGGCCTTCGGGCGGGAGAGTGATGTTCATCGACGTCAAGACTACTTGGTCTAGTAGTCACGGGGAAACGTCCCGCCGGGTCGGGGGATCGGGCCGCCGGCGCGTCGGCCCCCGGTCAATGGTGGCCGGTCAGCGGCCGCCCGCGTAGTCGCCGTCGGCGGCCAATCGCGCGAGCTGGCGATCGATGAGATCGCGCCCCCGGGCGGCCGTCATGCGCTCCGGCTCCGCCAGGCGGGCGACGGCGATGCCGTCGAGCATCGCCAGCAGCAGCGCGGCCTCCTCCCGGGCGCGGTCCGAGTCGTCGGCGCAGCCCGCCAACAGATGGCAGGCCGCGCGGAACCGGCCCGCGGGGTCGTCGATTTCGGCGACGGCCTCCTCGAGGTCCGCGCGGAACCGTTCCGCCGTGCGTCCGTATGCGGCGGTGATGAGGTCGTCGCGGGTCCGGAAATGGTGCTGCACCGCGCCGGGGGACAGCCCCGCCTCGGCGGCGACTTTGCGGACCGTCGCGTGTTCGGCGCCACGGGCGGCCAGCAGGGATGTCGCGCCCGCGGACGAATCGCCGAGGCTGCCCGACCCCGAACTGGAACGAATCCGTACCCGCGGGCGCCTCGCCGAGAACATCGACTGGATCGGCGTGATCCTCGCCATCGGCCTCGGTGCGCTGTTCCTGGTCACCGACTGGGCCCCGCCGGGATTCGCCCTGCTGGCCATCGCGGTGTGCTCCATCGGTGGCCGCATCGTCCTCGACTTCGACGAGGACACCGAGTACGAGGCCCTGAAGAAGGAGGAGCGACGCCGGCGGATCGAACGAATCGAGGCCACCGGCGATCCGGGAGCCGGTGTTTAATCGGGTTCATGGCTTCATCGCGAGACACGGATCCCCTGGGGCGGTTCACCCCGTCGGTGGCGACCTGGTTCCGCGACGTCTTCGCCGAGCCGACGGATGTGCAGGTGGAGGCGTGGAAGGCCATTTCCGAGGGGGAGAACGCCCTCGTGGTGGCGCCGACCGGCTCCGGAAAGACGTTGGCTGCGTTCCTGTGGGCAATCGGTTCCCTGGTGGAGGGCCGGCACGGGGGCAGTGATGAGTCCCGTGACCACGTACGCGGCGATTCCGGCGGCGATTCCGGCGATTCCGGTACCGATTCCCGGGACCGCGGACAGGCCGCGCGCGGAGTGCGGGTCCTCTACATTTCCCCGCTCAAAGCCCTCGCCGTCGACGTGGAGAACAATCTTCGGGCACCGCTGACGGGCATCAACCGCGTCGCGGCGCGACTGGGGCAGGAACCGGCGAAGGTGTCCGTCGCGGTCCGGTCGGGGGATACGCCCTCGTCGGAACGCTCCCGCCAGGTCCGCAATCCCCCGGACATCCTGATCACCACCCCGGAGTCGCTGTTCCTGCTGCTGACGTCGAAGGCGCGCGAGATCCTGGGCACGGTCGACACCGTCATCATCGACGAGATCCATGCGATGGCCGGAACCAAAAGGGGCGTGCACCTGGCGTTGAGCCTCGAGCGGCTGGAGCGCCTGGCCGGGCGGGAGATTCAGCGCATCGGGCTGTCCGCGACCGTGCGCCCGCTGACCAGCGTGGCGCGCTTCCTCGGCGGCGACCGCCCGGTCGAGATCATCGACCCACCGTCCAGGAAAGAGTGGGAGCTCGGCGTCCACGTGCCGGTCGAGGACATGAGCGACCTGCAGGATCGCCCGGTTCCGTCCCGGGACTCGATCTTCGACGACGGCCTCGCCATCGGCGCCACCGATGCCGGCACCGACCCCTCCGACTCCTCCGGTGGTCTTCTCCCTACGGAATCGGCGCTTCCGGCGCAGGGGTCGATCTGGCCCTTCATCGAGGAGCGGGTGTTCGACGAGATCATGGGACACCGGTCGACGTTGGTGTTCGTCAATTCCCGTCGCACCGCCGAGCGCCTGACCAGCAGGCTCAATGAGCTCCACGCCCTCCGCACCGATCCGGGGTCGCTGTCGCCGGAGCTGCGCCGCCCGCCGGCGCAGATCATGAAGGCGACGGATGTCGCGGGCACCGCGCCCGCCGTCATCGCCCGCGCCCATCACGGGTCGGTGTCGAAGGACGAGCGCGCGACCATCGAATCGATGCTGAAAGAAGGCTCGCTGCGCGCGGTGGTGTCCACCAGCTCGCTGGAGCTGGGCATCGACATGGGCGCGGTGGAGAAGGTCATCCAGGTCGAGTCCCCGCCGTCCGTGGCCTCCGGCCTCCAGCGGGTCGGCCGCGCCGGGCACGTCGTCGGGGCGGTGTCCAAGGGCTCGTTTTACCCGAAGCACCGTGCGGACCTGCTGCAGACGGCGGTGGTCGTCGATCGGATGCGCAAGGGGCTCATCGAGGAACTGCACGTGCCCGCCAACGCACTCGACGTGCTGGCCCAGCACACCGTCGCGGCGGTGGCGATGGACGACCTGGACGTCGATGACTGGTTCTCCACGGTGACCGCCGCCCACCCTTACCGGGGGCTGTCCCGCGAGCTGTTCGACGCCGTCATCGATCTGGTCTCCGGGACGTACCCGTCGACGGATTTCGCGGAACTGCGGCCGCGGGTGGTCTACGACCGCATCACCGGGACCCTGTCCGCGAGGCCGGGGGCGCAGCGCACCGCGGTCATCAACGGCGGGACGATCCCGGATCGCGGCATGTTCGGCGTGTTCCTCGCCGGGGGCGGCGATGCGGTGCCGCGCCGCGTCGGCGAGCTGGACGAGGAAATGGTCTACGAATCCCGCGTCGGCGACGTCTTCACCCTCGGTGCCTCCAGCTGGCGGATCGAGCAGATCGACCGCGACCGCGTGCTGGTCACGCCCGCTCCCGGGCACACGGGGCGCCTGCCCTTCTGGAACGGGGACCAGGCGGGCCGTCCGGCGGAGCTGGGCAAGGCCCTGGGTGCTTTCCGACGGCTCGCCGCAACCGATGACGCCGTGCTCGAAGACATCGGCCTGGACCCGTGGGCCCGGGACAACCTGACCGCGTATCTGGAGGAGCAGGCGCAGGCGACCGGGGTGATCCCGGACGAGAGGACCCTGGTCCTGGAGCGTTTCCGCGATGAACTCGGCGACTGGCGGGTGGTGCTGCACAGCCCCTACGGCCGAGGGGTCAACGCCGCGTGGGCGTTGGCCGCCGGCGCGAAGTTCTCCCGGGCCACGGGGATGGACGCCCAGCCGGTGGCCTCCGACGACGGCATCGTGCTGCGCGTGCCGGATTCCGCCGCCGAACCGTCGTCGGACCTGTTTCTGATCGACCCGGACGACGTCGAGGCGATCGTGGCGGAGCAGGTGGGAAATTCCGCGCTCTTCGCCTCCCGGTTCCGGGAATGCGCTGCCCGGGCTCTACTGCTGCCCAGCCGGAATCCCGGCAAGCGGGCCCCGTTGTGGCAGCAGCGCCAGCGGTCGGCGCAGCTGCTGGACGTCGCCAAGCAATACCCGAAGTTCCCGATCGTGTTGGAGGCCGTCCGGGAATGCATGCAGGACGTCTACGACCTGCCCGCGTTGGTGGAACTGTGCGGGAATCTGCGCGAACGCACCGTCCGCATCGCCGAGGTGACCACGCAGACGGCCAGCCCCTTCGCCACGTCGATCCTGTTCACCTACACCGGCGCCTTCATGTACGAGGGCGACGGTCCGTTGGCCGAGAAGCGGGCGGCGGCGCTGGCGCTGGACCCCGCTCTGCTGAACCAACTTCTCGGCGGGGTGGAGCTGCGCGACCTGTTGGATCCCGCCATCATCGCCGAGGTGGACGCCGATCTGCGCAGGCGGTCGGAACGTCGTCGAGCAACCACGGCCGAGCAGCTCATGGACGCGCTGCGGGTCATCGGCCCCGTGCCACTGGACGAGGTGGGTCGCGTGTCGTCCGTGACCGTGGACGACGCGGAGCGGGAACTGGGCCACCGTCTGATGCGGGTGCGCATCGCGGGAGTCGAGCACGTCGCCCAATCCCTCGACGCCGCATTGCTTCGCGACGGCCTCGGCGTACCGGTTCCGCCGGGCGTTCCTGCGAGGGCCGACGTCATCCCCGACGCCCTCGAGCAGCTCGTGGCCCGGTGGGCCAGAACCCGGGGGCCGTTCACCCACGACGACGTCCGCGACGCCTTCGGCGTGGCCGCGAGCGTGGCCCACGCGATCGTCGGCACGCTGGCGGCGTCGAAGACCGTGGTGGAGGGGCGGTACCGCCAAGGCGTCGACGAGCCGGAGTTTCTCGCGCCCGAGGTGCTCAAGACGATCCGCTCCCGTTCGCTGGCGGCGGCCCGAGCCCAGACGGAGCCCGTCAGCGGGTCCACCTTCGGGCGTTTCCTGCCGCAGTGGCAGCAAGTCGCGCCGGTCCTGCCGGCCGGGCGAGAACCCGAAGCGCGGGGTGCCGACGGCGTCTTCGCGGTCATCGAGCAACTCGCGGGAGTGCGGTTGCCGGCGTCGGCGTGGGAGACGCTGGTGCTCCCGCAGCGGGTGCGCGGCTATCGGCCTAGCGACCTGGATGAACTGACGGCCAACGGGGAGGTCCTCGTGGTGGGGGCGGGAAGCGCCGGTGCCGCGGACCCGTGGGTGAAGCTGCTCCCGGCCGATTACGCGGCGCAACTCGTCGACGTCCCCGACGCCGCGAACGTTGCGGACTCCACGGACTCCACGGATGGCGCCGGCCCGCCGTCGCTCGGCGAACTCCAGCAGCGGATTCTGGGGGTGCTGGCAGACGGGGGCGGTGGCGGATTCCTGTTCGGCCACATTTCCCGGCTC
>DGYMI06202__coassemble_1425_pt1 | contig 13824 bp, 10 predicted proteins | sample DGYMI06202__metabat2_high_PE_017 | metagenome-assembled genome bin DGYMI06202
ACGACGAATTCTTCCGTCCCCAGGCCGGTCTGCCCCTCGACGAGGCCCGCGACGCCATCCTCGCCCGCCTGGAACGCCTCCGCGACACGGGCATGCCCAAGGGCGTCTTCAGCGCCGCCCACGGCGGCACCGGCGAAATCGGCGCGACGCTGACCGGCATGGAAATGGTCGGCCACGCCGACCTCGGCGTCATGGTGAAGTCGGGCGTGCAGTGGGGGCTGTTCGGCGGTGCCGTCGAAGCGCTCGGCAGTGACCGCCACACGCACCTGGTGCCGCAGATCATCAACCTGGACCTGCTCGGCTGCTTCGCCATGACCGAGCGCGGCCACGGGTCCGACGTGCAGAACCTGGAGACCACCGCGACGTACGACCCGGAGACCGACGAGTTCATCGTCCACTCCCCCAGCCCCTCGGCGCAGAAGACGTACATCGGCAACGCCGCCCGCCACGGCCGCATGGCGGCGGTGTTCGCGCAGCTGCACACCCCGGGCAGCGCCACCGACGCCAACCACGACCCGGCCGAATCCCACGGCGTGCACTGCGTCCTGGTCCCCATCCGCGACGAGGACGGCAACCCGATGCCGGGGGTAACCATCGGCGACCACGGGTACAAGGGGGGTCTGCTCGGCGTCGACAACGGCACGATCCTGTTCGACAACGTCCGCGTGCCCCGCGAGAACCTGCTCAACCGCTTCGGCGACGTCGACGAGCGCGGCAATTACTCTTCGCCGATCGAGTCGCGCAACCGCCGCTTCTTCACCATGTTGGGCACGCTGATCCGCGGCCGCGTTTCCGTCGGCGCCGCGGCCGGCGCGGCGACCCGGTCCTCGCTGACCATCGCCCTGCGCTACGCCACCCGCCGCCGCCAGTTCGAGGGCGTGCCCGGCAACGAGAAGCGCCTGATCGAGCACCGCTCCCACCGCCTGCGCCTGCTGCCGCGCCTGGCCCGCTCCTACGCGCTGGCGCTGCTGCAGAACCAGATCATCGAGCGCCTCGACGAGCAGGACAGCCTCATCGCCGCCGGCGAATGGAACGTCGCCGAGCCGACCGACGAGCAGCAGTGGAAGCAGCGCGAGATGGAGTCCCGCGCCGCGGCGGTGAAGGTCGCCGCCACCCGCCACGCCACCGACACCATCCAGGAGTGCCGCGAGGCCTGCGGCGGCGCCGGTTACATGTCGGAGAACCTGCTGACCATCCACAAGGACGACTCCGACGTGTTCACCACGTTCGAGGGCGACAACACCGTCCTGATCCAGATGGTGGGCAAGGAGCTGATCACCGCCTACGCCCGCGGCCTGTCCGACCTCGACCCGATGGGCATGCTGCGTTTCGGCGTGGAGAACGTCGGCGACATCCTCCGCCGCCGCACGCCGCTGGCCCGGTCGGTGCAGACGCTCATCGACAGCGTCACCGACCGCGAGGAGACCGACATCTTCGACGCCGGTTACCAGGTCCAGTTGTTCGAGGACCGCGAGTCGAACCTGCTCAAGTCGCTGGCGCGCCGCCTCAGCGGCGCCAAGAAGATGGACATCGAGGACGCCGTCGCCGCCGTCGATTCCGCGCAGGACCACCTCATCGCCTGCGGATGGGCCCGGGTCGACGCGATGCTGCTGGAAGCGCTGGTCGAGGCCGAGGCCTCGCTTGACGACGGGTCGGCCGTCAAGGACGTGTTCGTGCAGATCCGCACGCTGTTCGCGTTGTCCACCATCAACGCCCACTCGGGTTGGTACCAGGAGCAGAACGTGCTCAACGGCCTGCGCACCAAGGCGGTGCGCGCGGCCATCAACGATCTGGTCGATTCGCTGGGCCCGTGGGCCGACGTCCTCGTCGACGCATTCGCCATCCCGGAGGCCCTGGTGTCGGTGCCGATGCTCGACGACGCCGGCGTCGACCCCCGCTAGGTACTGGGGCACCACTCCCGGCACCGCCGGGCGCCGCCGCCCGGCAGCGGAGCCCCGCCCCGCTCTCCGGGCGGCCCGTCTGGCCGCCGGACCGCCGGGGCTCACTCGGCAACCCATCGCTCCCCCGTGCAGCGCCGCTGCGCGGGGGACGTCGCCGTCGTAAAGCAAAGGGCACGGCGACGGTTTGGGCGGCCGAATATTTTCGGGAACGGTCCCCTTGCGGACCCGGGTGGGCTACGCTGCAACTCACGTGACGATTGGGGCCAGAGTGACTCCAAGCGCACCCTAATCGCGCCTGTTCCGTGACCAGGGCGTAACATTCCAGCCCATAAATCAGATGAACCCCCTAGCAGATGTGCGACGCGCCACTTTTGCGGAAGTTCTGCCTCCCGCACTAGTTTGACAGTCAAACGAGACGGCGCTCCGCACGCGCCCAGCCGATAACGCCGTTTCCCAGCGAAGCGATCAGCAAGCGACATTCCTTGGAGGAACCAAGCCCATGCCCGCCGAATTCAATACCGCGCCGAAGCTGCCCTTGCCTTTCAAGGTGAACACCATCCGCAAGTCGATGGCCCCGCTGATCAAGTCCGGCGCCCTGTACATGACGCCGAAGACCGCGCCGTTCTGCATCAACTGCGTCAAGCGCTGGGGATTCGCCGTCGGCGGCCTGATCACCATGTCCGCCCACCGCTACCCGGACCGCCTCGCGCTGGTCGACGACGACGGCGAGCTGACCTACACCGAGCTGCGCGACAAGTCCTGGTCCCTGGCCCGCGCCCTGAAGGACCGCGGCATGGGCTCCGGCTCCCGCTTCGGCATCGTCGCCCGCAACGGCCGCGGCATCATCATCCCCATGGCCGTCAAGGGCCTGCTCGGCGCCGAGATCATGATCATGAACATCGGCTCCTCCGCCCACCAGATCTCCGGCCTGCTCAACGAGACCGAGATCGAGTACCTCTTCATCGACGAGGAGTTCCTCGACCGCGTGCCCGAGGACATCGGCGACACCACCGTCGTGGTCACCCACGTCTTCGACAAGAACAACCGCCCCAAGGTCCCCGAGGGCTACCTGTTCATGGACGACCTCATCGAGGCCGACGGCACCTCCGAGCTGGAGCAGAAGCCGGAGCAGGGCCGCATCATCATCATGTCCTCCGGCACCACCGGCATCCCCAAGGGCGTGCTGCGCAACGAGCCGAAGACCCCGGCGACGCTCGGCGCCGTCACCGACCGCATCCCGTGGCGCCGCAACATGGTCATCCACCAGTCCGCGTCGATGTTCCACGCCTGGGGCTGGGCCAACGTCATCGTCGCCATGGTCACCGGCGCGACGCTGGTCACCCAGCGCCAGTTCGAGCCGAAGGGCGCGCTGGAGCAGATCGACAAGTACGGCGTCAACGGCATGGTCTCCGCCGCGATCTTCCTGCGCATCCTCAACGACTACCTCGACGAGAACCCGCGCCCGAACCCCGGCCCGTTCGAGTTCATGGTCTCCTCCGGCAACGCCATCCCGGCGTGGCTGGTGACGGCCCTGACCAAGCGTTTCGGCCCCGTGGTCTGCAACTTCTACGGGTCCACCGAGGCCGGCCTGACGTCCATCGCCTCCGGCCCGGAGCTCGCCGAGCGCCCCGACACCGCCGGCCGCCCGGCCATCGGCGCCAGCGTGCGCATCCTCGACGAGAACGACAACGACGTGCCCGTCGGCGAGATCGGTCGCATCCACACCGCCCAGGAGCTGGCCTTCACCGGTTACATGGCGCAGCAGCGCGACAAGTTCCGCACCGTCGACGGCCTGCTGGAGATCGGCGACCTCGGCCGCTTCGACGAGGATGGTTTCCTCTACGTCCTCGGCCGTTCCGACGACATGGTGATCAAGGGCGGCGAGAACACCTTCCCGCGCGAGGTCGACGAGGTGCTGGGCGCCCTCGACGGCGTCGAGGACCTGCACACCGTCGGCGTGAACAACTCCAAGACGCTGCTGGCGGAGCTGCACACGTTCGTCATCCGCAAGAAGAACGCCGAGGGCGAGGCCCTGGATCCCGACGAGATGCGCCAGGTCGTCCGCGACAACCTCGCCGAGCACTCGGTGCCGGAGCACATCCACTTCGTCGATGACCTGCCCCGCAACGCCACCGGCAAGGTCGTTCCGCGCCTGCTGCCGGTGCCCGACCAGGACTAAGTTCGGATCCCGGTTCCCGCTTCGCGGGGATCGGCGGCCGGTCCCTTCGCGGACGGTCGGGCGCGGCTCCCGGAGTCGCGGGGATCCGGGTTCCCGGCCCCCCTCAGTTCGGCGTTCCGGCCCCGCTCGGTTCGGCGTTCCGGCCCCGCTCGGTACAGCCCCCAGCTTTGCGACGGCCCCACGGACACCTCGTCCGCGGGGCCGTCGCCCTTTTCGGGCCGTTTAACCCGCCGCGCCCCCACCACTGCACAGAAAGATGCCGGACAGCCAGAAAGAAGTGGCACACCACGTCTATCTGACCGTCCGACATCTTTCTTCGGGCCCGACCACTCGTCGAGCCCCTGGCCGGCCGGTGGGGTCGCGACTACCTCCCCCTCGCCCTACTTCCGCGGGCGAACGGTGACTTCCTCGACGATGCAATCGTCGTTCGCGTCGACGCACAGGCGCACGGCGGCGGCGATGGAGTCGACGTGGACGTACTTGGAGCCGTCGTAGCCGTCCTCGCCCATGATCTGCACCTGCATGTCGGTGTCGACGCGCCCCGGGTGGACCGAGGAGACCCGGACGACGCCGCGCTCTTCCTCGCGCAGGGCGTCGGTGACGGCGCGCAGCGCGAACTTCGACGCCGAGTACAGGCCCAGGCCCGGACCCGAGTGGTAGCCGGAGCCGGAGTTGATGGCCACGACGGTGCCGCCAGCCTCTCGCAACGCCGGCAGCAGGCGACGGGTGAGGTCGACGACGGAGATGACGTTGACGTCGAGAACCCGCGTCCACTCGTCACGGTCGGCGTCGGCGATGTCGGACTTCGCCCAGATCCCCGCCGAATGGACGAGCACGTCGAGGCGCGGACGCCCTGCACCATCGGGGGCTCCATTGGGGGCTCCACTGATAGCGCCTTCGACGACGCCACCGTCGGCACCATCGGGAGCTCCACCCGTAGCGCCTTCAACGACGCCATCGTCGACGCCTTCATCGGCCCCGCCAAGTCCGGCACGCGCGATGGCGGCGACGAGCTGGTCGGGATCGGTGACGTCGGCGACGAACGGCTCGGCCGACGGCAGCTCGGCGACGACGGCCTCCGCACCCTCCTCGGTCGTGGCACCGACGAGCACGTGGTGGTCGCGGCCCAGAACCTCCGCCACCGCGCGGCCGATTCCGCGCGATGCCCCGGTGACCAGGGCAATGGGCCGACCGCCCGCGCGCTGCGCCACCGAATCCGCGGCCACCTACTTCACCGGCTTCGGCGCGGCGCTGCCGGCCTGGTCGATGGGCGTGATCTGCAGGAAGTCGATGTTGACGTGCGCGGGCCGGGTCGCCACGAAGGTGATCACGTCGGCGACGTCCTCGGCGGTCAGCGACTCGACGCCCTGGTAGACGCGTTCGGCCTTGTCCGCGTCGCCGTCGAAACGCACGAGCGAGAAGTCGGTGTGCACGCGGCCCGGATCGATTTCGGTGACGCGCACGCCGTCGACGGCGATTTCCTGGCGCAGCACCTCGGTCAGGGCGCGCTCGCCGTGCTTGGCGGCGTTGTAGCCGGCGCCGCCGGGGTAATTCTGGCGGGCGGCGATGGAGCCGATGGTGATCACGGCGCCCTTCGCCACCTTCAGCGCGGGCAGCAGGGCGCGGGTGACGCGCAGGGTGCCCAGGACGTTGACCTCGTACATCCAGCGCCACTTGTCCTCGACGGCGCCTTCGACGGATTCCATGCCCAGAGCGCCGCCGGCGTTGTTGACCAGCACGTCGCACTGCGGCACGGCGGCGGCCAGCGCGTCGACGCTGGCCTGGTCGGTGACGTCGAGTTCGACGACGCGCGCGGACCCGCCGGCGTCGCCGATGCGGTGGGCGACGTCGGTGAGCTTGTCCACGCGCCGCGCGCCGAGCACGACCTCGTATCCGGCGGCGCCGAGCGCGACGGCGGTGGCCGCGCCGATTCCGGACGATGCCCCGGTGACAACTGCGACGGGTTGTGCCATTGCTCTTCTCCTTGTGCTGCTTCGTGCTGCTTTACGACGGCTGATCGCGCCCCGAAAGGCGGTTACGTCTTTCCTACCAGCGGGTGACCGGCGTGCGCCGGGCGAACGCCACCCCTGTGGCGCGGGGGACGTGCGATCGCCGGAGATGGTGGCGCCCCGGGCCTCTACAGCGAGGCGACGCCCTCGGCGATGATGACGGTGGCCAGCACCAGGAACACCGCCCCGGAGACGACGTCGATCCACGGCCCGGCGCGGTGGAGCGTATCGGCGAAACGCGGCAGCCCCAGGCCCCACGCCACGCCGCCGAACCAGGCCAGCGACACCGCGGCGAGGACGACGACCATGAAGATCTGGTCGGCCAACCCCATCCCCGGGGTGACGAAGCGGGAGAACACCGCGCCGAAGAAGATCACGGCCTTGGGGTTCGACAGGTTGGTGAACAGGCCCTGCAAAAACGCGCCGCGGGTGGCGGATGGGGGCGCGGGGGCGTCGTCAAGCGGAAGCGGCGACCCGCCGCCGGAGCGCAACTGGCGCGCGCCCGCCCGCACGGCGGACACGCCCATCCAAATCAGGTACGCGCCGCCGGCGATCTGCAGCGCGGACAGAAGCCACGGCGCGGCGGCGAGCAGGGCGCCCAGGCCCGCCAGCGTCAGCACCAGCCACACGACGATGCCGGCGACGATGCCCGCGGCCGCCGCCAGCCCCCGCGCCCGCGAGCGCGTGGCGATGCGCACCAAACACAGCAGATCCGGCCCCGGTGAGCAGATCGCCGCGAACCAGACGCTGAGCAGCACGAGGTAGGAGGCGAAGGTCATGGCAGCAGGGTACCGGCGCCTAGCTGCGCCACGCTCGCGCTCTTGGCCATCGCCCACTGCACGCCGCGGGAACTCCCGGCTACTCTCCCCCGCTACGCCACCAGGTGGAGGATGGCCTCTTTCGCCGCGCGCCATTGCGGGCCGGCCAGGTCGTCCCAGGACGAGTGGGCGGCGTCGTCGAAAAGCCGCATGGCGACGGGCCGACGTGCCCTCCGCGACGCCGCCTCGTAGGAAATGGCCTGCTGCACGTCGACCACCGAGTCGTTGCGGCCGTGGAGGATGACCATCCGCACGTTGCGCGCCATGTACGCGATCGGCGAGGTGTTGCGGTAGCGGTCCGGGTGCTCCTCGGGCGTGCCGCCGAGCAGCGGGCGAATGTACGGGTCTCCCCAGCGGATCGCGCGGGCCAGGTCGTAGACGCCGCACATGGCCACACAGTTGCGGATGGGGAATATGGGGCGGGCTCCCGGTGCGCCGTCGGGAAGCGCCTCGCGGTTGGCCGCCCATGCGGCGAGACTGCCGCCCGCGCTGACCCCGGTCACGGCCACGCGGCCCAGGTCCAGCGGCACGGGCGACGCGTCGGCGAGGAACGGGATGACGTCGATGGCGGCGGCGACGTCCTCGTAGGTCCGCGGCCAACCGCCGGCGCCGCCCGTACCGCGGTATTCGATGTTCCACACCGCCACGCCCGCATCGGCCAGGTCCTCCGCCTGATGCGCGGCGCCGGCGGCCGTCGACGAGTCCATCCAGCCGCCGCCGTGGATCATCACCACCAGCGGCACCGCGCGCGCGGCATTCGGGGCGGGAGTCTGCGCGGGGGTCTGCGCGGGTGCGGCGGGCGCCGTCGGCGCGGGCACCCCCTCGACCATCGCCGGGGGCAGGTGCAGGTCGCCGAACTGGCGCGGATCGGCGCCGTAGGTCATGCGCATGGTCATCGGCGAACCGGAAGCGACGATCGTCGGCCGCACCCGCGGGCCCGGTGGGGCGGGTGCGGGGGCGTTGGACGACGGTGGCCCTCCGGCCGCGCGGGAGGCCGCGCCATCGGCACCGGAGCCCGAGCCTGCGCCCGAGTCGGCGATGTCGATGACGCGCCCCGTGACGACCCCGGCCGTGGCGCCCACGGCGGCCAGGCCGAGCAGCTTCAGCATGCTGCGCCGGCCCCTGATCGTCCTCTTCTGCCTCACGTGGCCCTTCCTCTTCCTCCGACGAGGCTACCGGTGCTTCCCGATGCGCCTCGCCACCGCGCCAGCGCCGTGCCTCACCGCCTTGCTTCACCGCCGCGTCGTCGCCGACCAACCGGACCATCGTCGCGCGCATCACCATCGCGCGTTCCGCGAGGTCGCGCCGCGGCCCGTCCAGGTCACCGCGCCGGCAACCATGATGAAGAAGAACGCCCCCGGCGGAGGCAAACGCAAGGCGTTGGTCAGGTAGGCCAGCAGCGTCGCAAATCAGGACGCGAAGGCCACTGTGCCCAGCAACGGCCACCGCGACTCCGTGGCGTCGATCTCCGCGTACACCCAGTGGCCCGCCGCCGACCCGAGGAAAGCGCCGCCGACCAGGACCACACCGGCCGCCGCGATGACCCTCGCCGCGCCCGGCCAGCGGCCGCCGGGGAACTTCGACCCGATCAGCAACCGCAGGGGATCGTGGCGGGACGGTGGGGCGTGATCTGTCATGGCTCGATGATATGCCCGCGACATTCCGTGATACGCGCCACATCTGCACCGTGAAATGGGATACTTGGATACATGTCCACCACCGTGACCACCTCCACGCCCCCCTCCGCGTACCCGACCCTGCTGTCGCCCATCCAGGCCGGGCCCCTGACGCTGCGCAACCGCGTGATGATGGGCTCGATGCACACCGGCTTCGAGGAACGCACCCGCGATCTGCCGAAGCTGGCGGCCTACCTGGCCCGCCGCGCCGAGGGCGGCGCCGCACTGCTGGTCACCGGCGGCTACGCCCCCAACGTCGAGGGCTGGCTGCTGCCCGGCGGCTCGATGATGGCGTCCAAGCGCATGGCCGACAACCACCGCCGGGTCACCGACGCGGTGCATTCCCACGGCGCGCACGTCGTGCTGCAGCTGCTGCACTCGGGCCGCTACGGCTACCACCCGTTCATCCGCTCGGCGGAGACGACGCAGTCGCCGATCACCCCGTTCAAGGCCCGGCGCATGTCCGGCTTCGACGTCGAGCGCACGATCCGCGCCTACGTCCGCTCGGCGAAGCTGGCCAAGCGCGCCGGCTACGACGGCATCGAGATCATGGGCTCCGAGGGCTACCTGCTCAACCAGTTCCTGGCCCGCGCGACCAACCGCCGCACCGACGAGTGGGGCGGTTCGGCCCGGCGCCGCATGTCGCTGCCGATCGAGATCGTCCGCCGCATCCGCGCCGAGGTCGGCGACGACTTCATGCTGCAGTACCGCATCTCGCTGCAGGACCTCGTCGCCGACGGGCAGACGTGGGACGAGACCGAGGAGCTCGCCGGCCGCCTCGTCGACGCCGGCGTCGACCTGCTCAACACGGGAATCGGCTGGCACGAGGCCCGGGTGCCCACCATCGTCACCTCGGTGCCGCGCGCGGCGTTCGCCGAACTCTCCGGCCGCCTGAAGGCCGCCGTCGACGTGCCGGTGTGCGCGTCGAACCGCATCAACGATCCCGGCGTCGCGGAGGACATCCTCGCCTCCGGGCAGGCGGACATGGTGTCGCTGGCCCGCCAGATGCTCGCCGACCCCGATTTCGTGCTCAAGGCCCGCGACGGCCGCGCCGACGAGATCAACACCTGCATCGCCTGCAACCAGGCCTGCCTGGACCACACCTTCGCCAACAAGAAGGTGTCCTGCCTGGTCAACCCGGTCGCCGGCCGCGAGCTGGAGCTGACCCCGCGCCCGGCGGCGACGCCGCAGCGCGTCGCGGTGATCGGCGCGGGCGTGGCGGGCCTGGCCTTCGCCGAGGCCGCCGCCGTCCGCGGCCACCACGTCGAGGTTTTCGAGGCCTCCGACGCCATCGGCGGCCAGTTCCGCCTCGCCGCCGCGATCCCCGGCAAGGAGGAGTACGGCCAGACGCTGCGCTACTTCTCCCGCCGGCTGGAGGTCCTCGGCGTGCCGGTGCACCTCGGCCGCAGGGCCACGGCCGATCAGCTTTACGACGCCTCGGCCGCCACCTCCCCCGACCGGTCTTCGGCGGACGGCGCCATCGCGGACCGCGCGGACGACGGCGTGACCGACGCCGGCCCGAGCGTGGGGGCCACGGCCGTCGACGACGTCGCCGAGCCGTTCGACCACATCGTCTACTCCGCCGGCGTGGTGCCGCGCATCCCGGAGATCCCCGGCATCGACCACGATTCGGTGATCCCCTACGACGATCTGCTCTCCGGCCGCCGCACCGCCGGCGCGCGCGTGGCGGTCATCGGCGCCGGCGGCATCGGCGTCGACGTCGCCGAGTACCTGACCCGCGAGCCGAACCAGTCGCTCGCGGAGTGGCGGAAGTCCTGGGGCGTCGTCGATCCGGCGGACGCACCCGGCGGCCTGGGCACCCCGCAGGACGAGAAGCCGCTGCGCGAGGTGCATCTGCTGCAGCGCAAGGAGTCGTCGATCGGCAAGGGCCTGGGCAAGACCACCGGCTGGGTGCACCGCGCGGAGCTGAAGAAGGCCGGCGTGCACAAGTACGTCGGCGTCTCCTACGACCGCATCGACGACGAGGGCCTGCACATCACCGTCGACGGCGAGTCCAAGGTCATCGGCGTCGACAACATCATCGTGTGCACCGGCCAGGAGTCGGACCGGTCGGCGTTGGGCGCGGGCATCGAGGACCCCCGCATCCACGTCATCGGCGGCGCGGACGTCGCCGCGGAGCTCGACGCCAAGCGCGCCATCCGCCAGGCCGTCGAGCTCGCAGCGGAACTGTCGAAGTAGCGGCCGGTCACGGCGCCGTCGCCCCGTGCTTGACGACGGCCCGCGGGGCACGCGGGCCGTCGTGAAGCACTGTTTTAAAGCGGATATTCGTCGACGTAGACGCGGCGCTCCAGCGGCAAACGGCCCGGATCCTTCGGGGCGCCGACCGGGCGGCCCACCGCCAGCAACAGCGCGACGGAGACGTCGCGGGCGGAGTCGTCCGCGCCGATGGCGGCCTTGAGGGCCTCCTCGTCGAAGCCGGTCATCGGCGACGTCGCCCACCCGCGGGCCTCGGCGGCGAGCATGGCGAAGGACGCGGCGATGGTCGCGTCGCGCAGCGCGTACTCGCGGGAACGGCCCAGGTCGCGGCGCTGCTTCTGGAAACCGGCGATGCGGTCGCGCTTCTCCGCGGCGAAGGAGTCGTCCCAGCGGCCCGAGGCGAGGTACTGCGACGCGACCTCGTCGAACGTGTCCTCCCAGCCGTCGGGCTCGGCGACGAAGGCGAGCAGCAGCGGGGCCTCGAGGACCTGGCGCTGCTTGCGGGCGGCCGCGTGCACCGCGGCGCGGACGTCCGGGTCCTGGATGCGCACCACCGCGCGGGCCTGCATGTTGAACGCCGACGGCGAGGTCATGACCAGCTCCAGGAACTCCCGCACCTCGTCCTCCGGGAGGGCGTCGGGGAGGAAGTCGCGGTGGCTGCGGCGGTTGCGCAGCATGGCCGCGAACCGGTCGCGGAAGGCGGCGTCGGTGGTGGTGCTCTCGGAATGGTTGGCGCATTCGCTCACGCCCCCACATTAGCTGACACATCAACACCAACGCCGCCCACGAGATCGGGATTCCGGGCCCCGATCACGAACTCGTCGAAGGCAGGGCCCGTCAACGACGCGGCTCGACGACGCCCTCCAGCTCGAGCAGCGCGCGCTTCATCGATTCCCCGCCGCCGTATCTCCCGATGCCTCCCGACGCCGGCACGACGCGGTGGCACGGGATGAACATGGCCAGCGGGTTCGTGGAGCACGCCGTCCCCGCCGCCCGGGCCGCCTTCGGGAAGCCGGCCAGCTCGGCGAGACCGCCGTAGGTGACGGTCTCGCCGTAGGGGACACCGGACAGAGCCGCGAGGGCGCGGCCGCGGAAACCGTCGCCGAGGTCGACGTCGATGGGCACGTCGAACTCCCGGCGGCGACCCGCGAAGTACTCCCCCAGCTGGCGCTGCGCATCATCGAGGATCGCCCGCGCCGCGGGATCGTCCTCGGGGCCGTGGGGCGCGACGCGGCCGTGCAGCGACACCTCCACCAGACCGGCCGACGACGCCGCGAGCCCCAGCGGGCCGAGCGGTGAATCGAACAATGCGGTGGCCATGCGTTCAGGGTAGCCGCACCACCCCGCCTCCCGCCTACGCGGCGACGGCCAGCCAGATGGCGATGTGATGCAGCGTGGCGGCGATGATCGTCGCCGCGTGGAAGACCTCGTGGAAACCGAAGACCCGCTTCGACGGGTTCGGCCACTTCAGCGCGTAGACCAGCGCGCCGAGGGTGTAGATGAAGCCGCCGACGCCCAGCAGAATGGTCACGGCGGGGCCGAGGCCGGTCCACAGGTTCGGGATCTCCCAGATGACCAGCCAGCCCAGCAACAGGTAGACGGAAACGCCCAACCACCTCGGGTGATTGACCCACACCACGTTGAGCAGCACCGCGAACAGCGCACCCGCCCAGCACAATGCGAGGAGCAACCCGGCGCGTTCGGGCGGCAGCGCCATCACCGAGACCGGGCCGTAGGTGCCAGCGATGAACACGGCGATCATGGCGTGGTCGGCGCGGCGCCACATCAGCACCGCGGACTCGCTGCGCCACGGGCCCAGGTGGTACAGCGCGGACACGCCCATCGAACCGATAAGGCACAGGACGTACAGCGCGGACATCCACGTGATCAGGCTGGCGCCGTGGTCGACCGCCGCGACCACGATCAGCGCGATGCCCGAGCCGAGGAATCCCCACGTCGATCGTTCGTGGAGGACGCCGCGCAGCATGGGCCGGGGGCCCCGGTCGAAGCGCGGGCGTCGGCGGGGTCGCGGGATCTTGCCGGACGTCGACGCGCCCGGGCGGGCCCTGCGCTCCTCGTTCGTGAGCGGCGCCGCCGTGGCCCCAGCGGTGACGTCGACGTCGGACGGCGCACCGGCGTCATCGGTGCCGGCAGTGCCATCGGCGGCGGCGGTGCCAGCGGAAACCGCACCGGAAGGCACGTGCTGCCGCAGGTCGATGCGTGATCGGTCGTCGGGCATGGCTGTGGCGTCCGAGTCGTCGGAGGCGTCAGATCGCATGACCAGCAGCTTACGCCCGCGTAGGCGGCCGGGCGCCGGAAACCCGGCACGTACCATCGGCGCATGACCATTTCCCCCGGCCCCCTGCCCGGTCCCGACGGCCGGCTGCGCACGCCCTGGGCGCTGGGCAACGACCGCCTGTTGGCCTATTACGACTCCGAGTGGGGCATGCCGGTCCTCGACGAGGCCGGACTGTTCGAGCGACTGAGCCTCGAGGCGTTCCAATCGGGCCTGTCGTGGGACGTGATCCTGGCCAAACGCCCGGCGTTCCGCGAAGTCTTCCACCATTTCGACCCCGACCGCGTCGCCGCGATGGGCGACGCCGACGTCGAGCGCGCCCTCGCCGATGCCCGGATCGTGCGCAACCGCGCCAAGATCACGGCGGCGATCGGGAATGCGCGAGCCGTCGTCACGCTCCGCGAGGCTGGGGACCCGCCGAGCCTGCCGGACTCCCTGCCGCGCCATGTGCGGGATGCTTTGCGACGGGCCGACCTCCCCCTGCCCGCCGTCGGCCTACCTGCGCTGATCTGGTCGCACCTGCCGGAGGCGACGCCGCGGCCGGCCACCGTCGCGGAGGTCCCCACCACCTCGCCCGAGGCGACGGCGCTGGCGAAGACGCTGAAGAAGCGCGGATTCCGGTTCGTCGGGCCGACCACGGCGCACGCGCTGATGGAGGCGGTCGGCATGGTCGACGGGCACCTCGCCGGGTCGTGGCGGCGCGGGTGCAGCGGACTGTGGGACGAGTA
>DGYMI06202__coassemble_1462_pt1 | contig 13078 bp, 12 predicted proteins | sample DGYMI06202__metabat2_high_PE_017 | metagenome-assembled genome bin DGYMI06202
AGTCGCGGCGGCCGTTCTGCATGCCGTACGGCACCGCGGCGAGGATGAGGCCGAACACCGCGCCGACGACGACGCCGGTGATCAACGGCGCGATCCAGTCCTCCTGGAACAGGCCGAGCAGCAGGCCGAAAAACAGGCCCATCCACATGCCGTACAGGGCGCCGCCGCCGAGGACCTTGCCCCACGTCAAACGACCCACCACGCGCTCGACCTGCATCAGATCGACGCCGACGATGGTCAGGTCCGACACCGGGAACTCATCGCGGTCCGACAGTTCGTCGACCGCGGCCTGCGCGTCGGCGTAGGTGGTGAAGGTGCCGATGGGCCATCCCTCCGGCGGCGTCGCGGCGGGTTTTCCGTAGGTGCGGCCCTGGGCCATTGCGCTGATGCTCCTCGTGTGTTGGCGTGATTCCACGCGTTTCGTCGTGACTGCACTTGTCCCGTCGCGACTTTTCGCGTCTCGTCGTGCGGCCGAATCCCGCACGTTCTCCCCGTTCAACGGCTCGCACGCCCCTTTTGTTCCATGGCCGGACCAGGCGGGGCGTCGGGACGTCGTCAAGCGGGCGCGAAGGGGAAAAGCGATCCGGAACAACGGTTATCCTCGTAGTCATGACTTCCATCGACCGCGTATACGCGGGACGTTTGTCGGGGATGATCGTGCGCAACCCCGACGGCGACGCCATCGGCCGCGCCCGCGACGTGGTCGTGCGGCTGCGGCCGTCCGGCGCGCCGTCGCGGGCGTTGGGGCTGGTCCTGCAGCTGACCGACAAACGCCGCGTCTTCGTGCCGATGGGGCGCATCACCGCCATCGAGCCCAACGAGATCCTGCTCAACTCCGGCCTGGTGTCCATGCGCCAGTTCAAGGCGCGGCCCGGCGAATCGACCGTGCTCGGCGACCTGGTCGGTTCGAAGGTGCAGATCGACGACCCCGACCTGGAGCACCTGCACGGCGTGCCGCAGGAGCTCACCGACGTCGAGATGGAGCGGTCGCGCACCCGCGATTGGATCCTCACCCGCGTGGCGGTGCTGGGGCCCAAGCGCGGGCTGCGCGGGCGGCGGGCCGTTGCCGTGGCGCCGTGGAATCACGTCCACGGCCTCGGCGCCGGCGCGGAACCCAGCGACCACGACGCGGAACTGATCGCCGAGTTCCATGAAATGCGCCCCGCCGACATCGCCGTGGCCATGACCGAAATGGCGCCCGAACGCCGCCACCGCATCGCCGAGGCCCTCGACGATGAACTGCTGGCCGACATCATCCAGGAGCTTCCCGACGACGACCAGACGGAAGTCCTGGAGGACCTCACCATCGAACGCGCCGCGGACATCCTCGAGGAGATGGACCCCGACGACGCCGCCGACCTGCTGGGCGAACTCGACGAAAACCGCGCCGACGTGCTGCTGGAACTGATGGACCCCGAGGAGTCGCGGGCGCTGCGCCGCCTGATGGTGTTCGAGCCCGATTCCGTCGGTGGCCTGATGACGTCCGACCCGCTGATCCTGCAGCCGACGACGACGGTGGCCGAGGCGCTGGCCCGCGCCCGCGACCCGGAGCTGCCGACGTCGCTGGCGTCGATGGTGTTCGTGGTGCGGCCGCCGACGGCGACGCCCACCGGCCGCTACCTCGGCTGCGTGCACCTGCAGAAACTGCTGCGTGAACCGCCGTCGACGCAGATCGGCGGCATCCTCGACCCCGACCTGCCGCCGTTGTACGCCGAGGACGACGACGCCATCGCGGCGCGGTATTTCGCCACCTACAACCTGGTGTGCGGCCCCGTCGTCGACGACGAGGGGCACCTGCTCGGCGCGCTGAGCGTCGACGACCTGCTCGACCACATGCTCCCGGAGGACTGGCGCGAGGACGGCATCCGGCCGGACGAGAAGAAGGAGGCGTAGGCCATGGCCAAGGACACCCACCACGGCAGCGTGAACCTGTCGAAGGACCGGCTGGAGCTGGACACCCCCGTCGTCGCCCGGCGCAAGAAATACATCGACTTCGACGGCGACCGCGTCGGCGAGGTCGCCGAGGGCGTCGCCCGGTTCCTGGGCACCGGCAAGTACCTGGCCATCCAGACGATCATCGTCATCGTGTGGATCGCCCTGAACATCGGCGGCATGTGGTGGAACTGGGACCCGTACCCGTTCATCCTGCTCAACCTGGCGTTTTCGACCCAGGCGGCTTATGCCGCGCCGTTGATCCTGCTGGCCCAGAACCGTCAGGAAGACCGCGACCGCGCCTCCATCGCCGAAGATCGCCGCCGCGCCGCCGAAACCAAGGCCGACACCGAGTTCCTGGCCCGAGAGATCGCCGGCGTGCGCGCCGTCGTCGGCGAAGCGGTCACCCGCGATTACCTGCGGCGCGAACTCGACGACCTCACCGGCGTGCTGGAGCGCATCGAGGCCCGCCTGTACCAGGAGGACCGCCACCCCGACGGGCACCCGGATGATCGGCACCCCGGCTCCCACCCCGACCACCGTCAACGATAGGATTCGACGCGATGTCCACGATTACTGAAGCCCAGGTCCGCACCGCCCTTTCCACGGTCGAGGATCCCGAGGTCCGTCGCCCGATCACCGAGATCGGCATGGTCAAGTCCATCGCCATCTCGGAGTCGAACGACGTCGCCGTCGAGGTGTACCTCACCATCGCCGCGTGTCCGATGAAGAACACCATCGTCGAGAACACCGAGGCCGCCCTGAAGGGCCTCGAGGGCGTCGGCGCCGTCACCGTCACCACCGACGTGATGAACGACGAGCAGCGCCGTGAATTCCGCAACGCCGTCCGCGGCTCGGCCTCCGAGCCGGTCATCCCGTTCGCCCAGCCGGAGTCGCGCACCCGCGTGTACGCGGTGGCGTCGGGCAAGGGCGGCGTCGGCAAGTCCTCCGTGACGGTCAACCTCGCCGCCGCTCTGGCCGCGAAGGGCCTGGCGGTGGGCGTGCTCGACGCCGACGTCTACGGCCACTCGGTGCCCCACATGATGGGCTCGGAGGACAAGCCGCACCAGGTCGACGACATGATCATGCCGCCGCAGGCCCATGGCGTATCGCTGATCTCCATCGGCCACTTCGTCGACGACAACGCGCCGGTGGTGTGGCGCGGCCCGATGCTGCACCGCGCGATCCAGCAGTTCCTGGCCGACGTTTTCTGGGGCGACCTCGACGTCCTGCTGTTCGACCTGCCCCCGGGAACCGGCGACATCGCCATCTCGGTGGCGCAGCTGGTGCCCAACGCCGAGCTGCTGATCGTCACCACGCCGCAGATGGCGGCGGCCGAGGTCGCCGAGCGCGCCGGCACCATCTCCCTGCAGACCCGCCAGCGCATCGCCGGCGTCATCGAGAACATGAGCTGGATGGAGATGCCCGACGGCTCCAAGATGGAGGTCTTCGGTTCCGGTGGCGGCGAGACCGTGGCCAAGCGCCTGACGCAGATCACCGGCGGCACGGTGCCGCTGCTGGGCCAGGTGCCGTTGGACACGCGCCTGCGCGAGGGCGGCGACGAGGGCACTCCCATCGTCCTGTCGGAGCCGGAGTCGGGCGCGGGCAAGGCGCTGAGCGACATCGCGGGCAAGCTGTTCACGCGCCGCGAGTCGCTGGCCGGCAAGTCGCTGGGCCTGGGAGTCACGCCGAAGTAGGCCCCGCGCCGCGTTACACCGGTGTAAACAACCGACGATCGGGGCCGCGGGCTCTTCCGCCGCAGCCAGCGAAATGCGTATCCTGAACGCCATGTTCAGCCCCCGCGATCTCCCGCTCCCCCTCGTCGGCGCCCCGATGGCCGGCGGCCCGTCGACCCCCGAATTGGTGGCGGCGGTCGCCCGCGCCGGGGGCCTCGGCATGATCGCCGCGGGCTACTTGTCGGCCTCGAAGCTCGCCGAGGTCATCGACGCCTCTTTCGCGCTTTACGACGGCTCGCCCTCCCGCCGTCCGGCCCATGGTTTCCCGAACCGGGAGTCGTCGGTCGGCGGCCGCATCGGCGTGAACCTGTTCGTGCCGAACCCGGACGTCTCCACCGGCTGGCGGGAGTACCGGGATCGCCTGGCCGCCGACTTCCCGAGCGTGGAGCTTCCGGACGAACCGAAGTGGTCCGACGACGATTGGGACGCGAAGATCGAGCTGCTCACCGGTGACGGGGCCGGGGGGACGTCGTCAAGCAATGCGGTGGCCACGGTGACCTTCACGTTCGGGCTGCCGAAGCGGGCCATCGTGCGGGCGCTCAACGACGCGGGCAAGTCCGTCGGCGTAACCGTGACCAGCCAGAACGAAGCCCGGGCGGCGCTGGCCGTCGGCGCCGACTACCTGATCGTGCAGGGCCCCGGCGCCGGCGGACACCAGTCGACGTTCGCCGTCGCGGAGATGCCGGCGGCCGTGGGTTTCCACGCGGGAGTGTCGGGCACGGCGGCGCTGGTGCGATCGGTGCGCGCGCTGACCGACGACTACGCCGTGCTCGTCGACGGCGAGGCCACGACCGTGCCGCTCATCGCCGCCGGCGGCGTCGGCGGGCCCCATGATGTGCGCGTGCTCATGGAGGCCGGCGCCGAAGCCGTGGCGATCGGCACCCTGCTGCTCACCGCAGGCGAGGCCGGGACGCGGGAGCCGCACCGCAACGCCTTGCTCGCCCACGATCGCGAGACCGTGATGACCAGGTGTTTCTCCGGCCGCTACGCCCGCGCCCTGGAAAACGACTTCACGCTGGAGTACTCCGACGAGGCACCGGCAGCGTACCCGCACGTGCACTTCCTGACCTCGCCGATCCGCGCCGCCGCGACCGCCGCCGGCGATCCCGAGGGCCTCAACCTGTGGGCCGGCGTCGGACACAAGTCGTGCCGGGCTGCATCGGCGGCGGAGATCCTGGCCGACCTCGCCCCGTAGCCGCGCCCAAAACACCACCCGCGCCCGCAAACCCCGACATCACCGGACTCGCGGCGCGCGTTCCCCCGCCGCTGCGCCCGCCTGCGCCCGCGAACCCCGACATGTCCGGGCGGCGCTGACCGTTCGTGCATTTATGGTGCCACCGCTTCACATGTGCAGCCCATGACCTGCGACGATGCACAAGCCGAACGGAGGGGTGTAACCGCATATGCATGAAACCGCACGAGCGATCACGGCGCCTCATGCCGAGGAGATGCCATCGATTTTCGCGACCAGCACGAATGCGGTTGCCAACGCAGCGTTGACATCTCCTTGGCACGAAAGCCGGAAACGGCGGCACGGCGAACCCCGACACCAATTGGAACCCCGTCATCAGTTGGCTCGCGGCGCTCACTCCCCCGCCGCACGAGCACAAGCGCGGGGAAAACTAGAGGACGTCGTCGTCGGCCCAGTTGTGGCCGCCGGCCTGGGCGCCACCCGCGTTCGGGTTCGCGGCGGCCGATCCACCGGCGCCGCCGTTGTTGCCCCCAGCCTGGTTGCCACCGGCCGCATTCCCGCCGGCCACGCCCTGCGCGGCACCGGGGTTCGCGTTGGCCGCATTCGCCGCGGCCGCGATTCCCGCAGCGCCAGCAGCGCCCGCACCAGCAGCACCAGCGGCCCCTGCAGCGCCCGAGGCCCCTGCACCAGCAGCAGCCCCTGCGGCCCCCGCTCCTGCAGCACTGGCGCCACCCTCAGCGGCCCCTCCACCTGCGGCGGGCTTGCCGGAGAGCAGGTCGAGGTAGGTGTCGTCGCCGTCGAAAAGCGTGCGCGTCAGCGCCGTCTTGGGATTGAGCTTGCGCAGTTCGCTCAGCTCGCCCAGGGGCTTGCGCAGTTCGTCGAAGTCCTCGCCGAGATCGCCGGTGAGCGTCTGCTTCGCATCGTCGATGGCGGTGCGGGCGGCGAGGATCATCGCGCGGACATCGGTGATGATGTGCGGAAGCCGCTCGGGCCCGATCAGCACCAGCCCGACGATGAGTAGAAGGAGAATCTCTCCCCAGCCGACGTTTGAGAACACGGGATCCAACCTTAGCCGCCGCGGCGCCCGATTGCAGGTGGTGGGCGCTCCGGTTGCCGCGGGACTGCTTTGCGACGCCCGCCTACCCCTCGGGAGTGACGTCCAATTCCATGCGCTGGCCGTCGCGGATCAGCGTCACGCGGACGGTGTCGCCGGCGCCGGCGGTCCAGATGGCCACGGTGAGCTCATCGGCCGACCCCACCGGCCGGTCGCCGACGGCGGTGATCACGTCGCCTTCGCGCAGGCCCGCGGCGTCGGCGGGGCCGCCGGGGACGATGGTGGCCAGCTCCGCGCCCGCCGCCGCGCCATTGGTCGAGGTCCGCGCGGTGACGCCGATGTCGGGGTGCACCGGCTGCTCCCCCGCGATGAGCTGCTCGGCGATGCCCTTGGCCATGTTGATGGGGATGGCGAAGCCAAGGCCCTGCGAGCCACCGGACACGGAGAAGATCACCGTGTTGATGCCGATCACCGCACCCCGCACGTCGACCAGCGGCCCACCGGAGTTGCCGGGGTTGATCGACGCATCGGTCTGGATCGCGTCGGCCACGCCGTCGGTGTCGGTGCCCTCGCCGGCCAGCCGCACGGGGCGGTTGAGCGCGGAGACGATCCCCGACGTCACGGTGCCGTTGAGCCCCTGCGGCGAACCCAGCGCGATGACGGTGTCGCCGACGCGCACCTGGGAGGAGTCGCCGAGCTCCGCCACCGTCAGCCCGGAGACGTCCTCGACCTTGATCACCGCCAGGTCGGTCTTCGGGTCGCGGCCGATGATCCGCGCCGGCACGCTGCGCGCCTCGCCGGCCGCCGAGAACGTCACGGTCAGCTCGGCGTCGGGGATGTCGGCCACGCCGGAGATGACGTGGTTGTTGGTCAGGATGTGGCCGTCTTCGTCAATGACCACGCCGGAGCCGATGCCGCTCATGCCGATGGCCTCGATGTTGATCGCCGCCACCGCCGGCTGCACGCGCTGGGCGACCTCGCCGATCTCGGTCAGGTCTCCGGAGCCGGGCCGCCCCTCGACCTGCCGCAGTTCCACGCGCTGGTGGTCGGCGCGGAACGTCTTGCCCGCCCAGCCGCCGGCGAAACCGCCGATGCCGCCGAGCGCCAACACCGCCGCCGCCCCCAGCGCCAGGATCCGCCACGGCACGACCTTGCCCAGCACCACCTCGCGCGCGTCGACGCGCGGCACGGGCACCACGGGCTCGAACGGCGGCACCGCGTCCTTGCGGGCGGCGGCTCCGGCGACCATCCGCGTGCCCGGGTTCGACCACGGCGAGTACGGGTCCCCGACGCCGTCGCCGAGGTCGTCGTCGAACAGTCCCCCGCCGTCGTTGCTTGACGACGACCCACGCCTTCCCTCCGGAGGCAACTGCAGTCCTTGGTGGGCCTCGCCACTCGGGGCGAAGGCGGCATCACGGGCGACGTCGCCGCTGGAGAGCAGGCGATCGAGGCCGGCGGCATGCCCGTCCAGGCGGCCCCACTCGCGGTACCGGGGATCGGAACCGCCGGTGACGCCCTCGGGCCGTGCGAATGGATTGCGCTCGTTCCGCTCCCCCGTCACTGGCCGTTGCCCGTCTTGCGGATGGTGCGCCACGCCGACTCGATGAACGCCGCGAAAGAATCGGGGCGGCGGTGCGACAGGCTCCGGGCGCCGGGAGCGTCCTCCGGCATTTGGTCCCGCGACAGCGATGCCAACCGCTCCCTCAGATCCGCCGGGATGTGCAGCTCACCGGAATCGCGCAACCGCCGGGCGGCCTGGCGTTGCCGCGCGACTTCGCGCCGGCACTCGCCGCAGGCCAGCAGATGCGCCTGGGCCCTGCGATGCGCCGTCGGCCCCAACTCCCCGTCGACGAACGCCGCCACCGCCTCGACGCCCAAATGGTCCGTCGACGCGAAATCGTGATGCGGTGATGCCATGACGCGCCTCCTCGGATCATCGGCCCCTGCGGCGGGGACGCGGGGACGTCGTCAAGCGAAAAACGACGCGCCGCACCCCTGCTGAAGTACTTTCCGCCCACGATACCGACGCGGACGGCGCAGGGCCTAGACGACGCGGGCGAGGCGCTCCTGCTCGGCGCGCTCGCGCTCGGCGGCCTCCAGATTCGCGCGCAACTGCGTGCGGGCGCGGTGGATGCGGGAGCGGACGGTGCCCATCTTCACGCCCAGGGTGTCGGCGATTTCCTCGTAGGTCAGGCCCACGACGTCGCACAGCACCACCGCGGCACGGTAATCCGGGTGCAGCGCCGCCAGGGCGCGCTCCAGATCCGGGTCCAGGTTCGCGTCGGCGTACACCTGCTCCGGCGTCGGCGCGGTGCCCGGCACGCGGTCGTAATTCTCCGGCAGCGCCTCCATGCGGATGGCCTGGCGGTGGCGGACCATGTCCAGGAACAGGTTCGTGGTGATCCGGTGCAGCCACCCCTGGAACGTGCCCGGCTTGTAGCGCTTGAGCGAACGGAACACGCGCATGAACGTTTCCTGCGTCAGATCCTCCGCGTCATGCGGATTGCCCGTCAGGCGGAAGGCCAGGCGGTAGACGCTGTCGCCGTGCTCCTCGACCAACTGGGCCCACGAGGGCATGTCGCCCGCACCCGCGTCGAAGGCGGCGGTGCCGGTGAGATCCTCGGCCACCGCGGAATCGGCCGTCTCACGGCCGGCATCACGACCCGTATCGCGCACGTCGGCGCGAGCGTCGGTGCGTGCTTGGGAGGAGCCTTCGTCGTTCATGTGGGGTACCTTGCCCTATCCGCCTGGGGGTGGATTGACCATATCCTGATAGTCGCGTGTGAGTACAGTCCCGATTCGGCAACGAACGCACCCGGGTGCACCTGGTTCACCCCCTGTGCGGGTGCACCATCCCCGGCGCGCCCTCCCCGGCCAATCGCCCCAGCCGCCCTACACTCGGGCCCGTGACCGATTCCGCAGCTCCGATCTCCGCCCTCGACGCCATGAGCGCCCACATCATCGCCACCGACGTGGCCGATGACGCGCTGGCCGGCGCGCGCGACGACGCCGCCGAATTCGGCTTGGCCACGCCCGACGCCGTCGCCGGCGGCGTGCTCACCGCCATCGCCGCGCTGGCGTCCGCCCGCCGCCCCGACGGGCCCGCCGCCGTCGCCGCGACCCCCGCAGTGGGCGTCGTCGGCCTGCACCTGTTCGCCGGCATGCCGGACAACGCCGTGCTCACGTGCATCGACCCCGAAATCGAGCATCAGAAGCTCGCCCGCGACGCATTCCGCAGCGCCGGCATCGGCCCGTCGCGCCACCGCTTCCTGCCGTCGCGCCCGCTGGACGTGCTGGGCCGCCTGGCGCCGGGCGCCTACGACCTCATCTACGCCGATGTCGCGCCCGCGGAAATCCCCCTGTTCCGCGAGCGGGCGTGGCCCCTGCTTTCCGACGGCGGCGTCCTCATCTTCGCCGGCGTCCTCCTCGACGGCACCATCGCCGACGAGTCCCGCCGCGATCGCGACACCGTCGCCGCCCGCGAGGCCGAGAAGCACCTCCTCGAGCGCGAGGACGCTCAGGTCACCCGCCTGCCGATCGGCGCGGGCGCCGTGGCGCTGATCAAGAAGTAAGCCCCACCCCGCCCCGCCGACGCGAGGCGGCCGCCGGTTGAGACGGCCGCCGTGATGGGACGCGCACATGACCACGTCTTCTTCGCCCTCTCCCCACCTGTCCCCCGCACACCACGCTCGGCTCCGCCCCGGTGACCGCGTCGCGGTGCTGTCCCCTTCGTTCGCCGCCCCGTCGATCGGACCGGAGGTCCACGAACAGGCCCTTCGGCGCATCCGGGATGATCTGGGGCTCACGCCGGTGGAGTTCCCGACGACCCGTCGTCACGCCGCACCGCCCGCCGATCGCGCCGCCGACATTCAGGCGGCCTTCGCCGATCCCGGGATCAAGGCCATCTTCGCCACTCTTGGCGGCGAGGACCAGATCACCGTGGTCCCGCTTCTCGACGACGACGTCCTCCGCGCCCACCCCACCCCCTTCTTCGGCTACTCCGACAACACGCACCTGCACAACCACCTGCGCGGGCTCGGCCTGACCAGCTTTTACGGCGGTTCGACGCAGGTCCACCTCGGCGCCGGGCCGCACATCGACGACGTGCACCTGCGGTCGTTGCGGGCGGCGCTGTTCGGGGAGGGCCTCGAGGCAGACGCAGATGCGGGCGTCGATGCGCGCGGCGGCGAGCTCGAGATCACCGACCCCGGCGAGATGGAGGACTTCGGCGTCCACTGGGCATCCCGCGATGCGCTGACGCAGTTCGGCGAACGACGGCCGGCGCGCCCGTGGGAATGGGCCGGTCCCGCCGTCGAGGTCGCGGGCCCGACGTGGGGCGGTTGCCTGGAGTCGCTGGTGGAAATCGGCATGGCCGGGCGTTTCCCCGATCTGGCGCAGCTGCGCGGGGCGATCCTCATGGTCGAAACCGCGGAGGAAGTGCCGCCGGTGTCGTGGGTGCGCCGGTGGATGCGGGCGCTCGGTGAGGCGGGGATTCTCGACGAAGTGGCCGGTGTCATCGCCGCCTGCCCGCCGACCGCGACAATGACCGAGGTGCCCGACGAAGCCGCCCGTCGCGGCTACGCCGACGATCAGGCGCACGCGATCATCTCCACCGTCGCGGCGTACAACCCGGATGCTCCGGTGTGCGTCGGCATCCCCTTCGGCCATACCCGGCCGCAGTGGGTGCTGCCCTACGGCGGGGTCATGCGCCTCGATGGCGCCGACCGCCGCGTCTTCGCCCGCTACTGATCTCCGCGCCGCAGGGAAACGCTGCTACCGCGCGGAGCCGGCCGCGTCGATGATGGCGGCGCAGAACTGATCCAGGTCGCCCGGGTTGCGCGAGGTGATGATGTTCCCGTCGACGACGAGCGGCTCATCCACCCAGTCCGCCCCGGCGTTGACCAGGTCGGCCTTGCACGACACGTACGACGTCAGCTTCGTCCCCGACGCCAGGCCCGCGTCGATGAGGATCCACGGCGCGTGGCAGATCGCCGCGATCGGGCGGCCGGTCTCGTGGAACGCCTTCACGAATCGCAGCACGCCATCCTCGATGCGCGCCGCATCGGCGTTGAGGGTGCCGCCCGGCAGCACCAGCGCGTCGAACGGCTCGACCTCGGCCTCGTTGACGTCGACGTCGACGGCGAAGGAGTCGGCGTGCTCCCAATCGCCCTTCATCGCGACGAAGGAGCCCTCCGAGTACGACACGATCACCGGCGTGCCGCCGGCGGCGCGGATGGCGCGCATCGGATCGGTGAGCTCCACCTGCTCGACACCCTGGCCGGCGAGCACCGCGATGCGTCGGCCGTCGAGCTTCTTCGCGAAACCGCTGCCCTGGTCATCGGTGGACTGGTTCTGGTTGGCCGAATCCGTCATGGTCTCCTCTTTCCTCGTTCTGCTTGTCTAGGTCGATCTGTTTGTCTTGGTCGTTCTGGTTGCCCCGGTCGTTCGGTGTGCCTTGGTCGCTCGATGTGCCTTGGTCGTTCAACGGGCAACGGGCAACGGGCCCCGGGGACCCATGGTGACGATTATTCACCGATGAGCGATTCCCCGCCACCATGCCCGCCCGCGCACACCGGCCGCACATGCGAAAGGGCCGTGACACGCAAAACAATGCGTGCCACGGCCCGAACGGCAATGGCCGCCGAAAACCGGGGCGACCGCCGGAGAGTCAATCACGCCGACGTCGTCAAGCGAAGGCCCGCCCGAAGCGAACCCGCGCGCACCACGCACGGCAGAACCCCGGACCACCGCCGATGGCGGCGGCCGGGGACGCGGGCGAAACTAAATGACTTCGCCCTTGCCGACGGTGACGACGCCACCGGGGCTGATCTTGAAACGCTGCGAATCGCGCTCGTGGTCGACGCCGATGATCTCGCCATCGCCCACCACCACGTTCTTGTCCAGGATCGCGTGGCGCACGACGGCACCGCGGCCGACGCGCACGCCCGGGAAGAGCACGGAACCCTCCACCGTCGCGCCATCCTCGACGATGACGTTGGTGCTCAGCACCGAATTGCGCACGGTGCCACCCGACACGATGGTGCCCGCACCGACCATGGACGCCTGGGCGATGCCGCCCTGGACGAACTTCGCCGGCGGCAGGTTCTCGTCCGCGAAGGTGTGGATCGGCCACTTCTTGTTGTAGAGGTTGAACACCGGGTGGACGGAGATCAGGTCCATGTTCGCCTCGTAGAAGGCGTCGATGGTGCCGACGTCGCGCCAGTAACCCTTGTCTCGCTCGGTCTCGCCCGCGACGTAGTTGTCCTTGAAGTCGTAGACGTAGGCTTCGCCCTCTTCGACGAGCATCGGGATGATGTCGCCGCCCATGTCGTGATCGGAATCCGGGTTCTCCGAGTCGCGCTTGATGGCCTCGACGAGCGCCTCCGTGGTGAACACGTAGTTGCCCATCGACGCGAACGTGGCCTCCGGGTCATCCGGGGTACCGGGCGGATCCGACGGCTTCTCCAGGAAGCTGGTGATCCGGTTGTTGTCGTCGGCGTCGATGCAGCCGAAGGCGTGCGCCTCCTTGCGGGGGACGCGGATGCCCGCCACAGTCACGCCGGCGCCGGACTCGATGTGCGCCTGCACCATCTGCTCCGGATCCATGCGGTAGACGTGGTCGGCGCCGAAGACGATGACGTGCTCCGGGGCCTCGTCGTACACGAGGTTGAGGGACTGCAGGATCGCGTCGGCCGAACCGGTGAACCAGCGCTTGCCCAGCCGCTGCTGCGCCGGCACCGGAGTGACGTACTGGCCGGTGATGCCGGACAGCTGCCACGCCTGCGAAATATGCCGGTCGAGCGAGTGGGACTTGTACTGGGTCAGCACGCAGATCTTCACGTAACCCGCGTTGACCAAGTTCGACAGCACGAAGTCGATGAGGCGGTAGCTCCCGCCGAACGGAACCGCGGGCTTCGCGCGATCCGCCGTCAGCGGAAACAGGCGCTTACCCTCGCCGCCGGCGAGAACAATGGACAGGACATGTGGTTGACTCCTCACGCCCTCCAACCTACTTGCGTTTTCCTTGTCCCGCTTCCGATGTGACTACCCCCGCACCGGCACCCGCCGCCCCTCCCGCCCGGGCTTTCCCGCCGCTTCGACCCCGCGATGCCGCGCCCCCGCGGCACCCCACCCGCGCGCCGATCGCGCACCGCCCGCGCCCCA
>DGYMI06202__coassemble_1537_pt1 | contig 12125 bp, 11 predicted proteins | sample DGYMI06202__metabat2_high_PE_017 | metagenome-assembled genome bin DGYMI06202
TCGGCGACCGTCGGGCCGGCCGGCGCCGCCTCCTGCGGGCGCTCGGCCAGCGGCTTCGCCGACGACGACGTCGCCGCCGTCGTGTCCGCGACCGTCCCTGGGTCCGCATCGGTCCCGCCATCGCCGAAGCATCCGGCGAGGAACAGGGTCGAGGCGGCCAGGGCGGCGAACGTGGTGAACTTGCGCATGGTCACACACCCTACGTCCTCGTGGCGGTCGCACCCAGCCATTTGGGCCGATCCCCCGGGCACGTGAGACACCTCACCCGGGGCGCGCCTACTTCGGCTGCAGCGTCAGCGGCTCCTGGCCCTCCGGCAGGATCGAGCCCTCGCCGCGGTAGGCCTTGGAGAAGTCGGGCACCCACGCGTGCGGGTCGTCGTAATCGTCGTCGCCCGGCTCGGCCACGCCCGCCTCGCCGCGGGTGGTCATCGGCGGCATGTCCATCGGCGACTGGGCGCGCATCTCCTCGATGCGCTCGGGGTCGATCACCGCGTTGACCGCGTAGATGGTGACCTCCTCGTCGCGGTACACCGGCGTCAGGCCCCGCGACCACCACGCGCCCTCCTGCATGCGCATGTTGATCTTCTGGTCGCCCCAGAAGTACGGCGGCGACACGTAGATGAAGCCCACGTCGAGCTTCTTCAGCGCCAGGTCCACCTGGTTGGCGGCGGTGGTGTCCCACGGCTCGCCCCAGCCGATCTTGTCGGTGTGCCAGTAGACCATCGACGTCGCGGTGGTCTCGTCGGCGTCGGGCCACCCGAAGTGGCGGAACACCGTCGGGATGTCGTTGCGCATGTACATCCACGCCGAGCCCTCGTTGGGGTTGGTGAACACCCGGTGCTCGTGGGCCTCCGGCTGCTGCGCCAGCCAGTCGAAGGCGCGCAGATCGCGCTCGCTGGTCAGGCGGTTGTCGCGGATCTGCTCGTAGGCGTGGTGATTGACCGGCGCCATGATGTGCACCGCCCACGGGATGAAGCCGGCGACCAGCGCCGCGGCGATGGCCAGCTGCACCACCGGCACCGGGCGGACGTGGGGGCGGGTGATCAGATCGGTGCGTGCGGCCCCGGTCGCGGCCACCGCGGTGGCGCCCGCCTCGCCTTCGCCGGAGACATCGGAACCGTCGGAGCCGCCGGAGCGCTCGACCGCTTCGCGGCCCCGTTCCGGGTCCTTCGCTTTACGACGGCCCGCGTACCCCGCCACGACACCGAACAGCAGGGCCACGCCCGCGCCACCGGCGGCGGTGATCAGCAGCGCCGTCTGCAGCACCAGGCGGTGCGGCGTCGAGTAGTGCAGGCCCGCGTAGACGCCCAGCACGTCGCCGAAGACGCCGCCGAAGGTGTTCAGCGCATGCGCGGTGAACAGCACCGACACCGCCCACGCCACGACCGGCCAGAAGCGGCGCAGCGCCACGGCCAGCAGCACCAGGCCGATCAGGCCGGCGATGATGACCGGCTTGACCGAGCCGTAGTCCTCCGCGTGGCGGGTGAGCATGGCGAACGCCCGGTACCAGGCGCCCCAGCGGTCGACGTCGACCGTCGCGGACTCCGCGCGGATGTCCTCCGCCTGCTGCTCGCCCGACAGCCACTGCGGCACCAGGAACACCGCCGCCACGACGCCGGGGAGCGCCAGCAGGCCGGCGTCGCGCAGCCGCGACTTCGCCGCCCCGAGCTCCGGGCGCACGGGGCGCCACAGGCGGCCGAACAGCCACCAGGAGCCCACCAGCAGAACCGTCGCCGGCACCGCAGAGGGGTGGAGCTGCCCGATGCCGATCAGCGCCAGCGCCGACGCGAACATCCGGATCGGGGCGTGCGGCACCGAGGTCAGCACCGCGAACGTCGCGCCCGTCAGCGCGATGCCCAAAAGGTACGGCCACGCGCCGACGTAGACGCTGATCGGCGTCAGCACCGGAAGCGCGGTGGTCAGCACCGCGGCAAGGCCCGCGCCGATCGACGCCGCCCAGCCGCCGCGGTCGATCATGCGCCACGCCAGCGCCGCCGCCCCGACCGGGATCAGCAGCGCCGGGGCGACCAGGCCCAGGATGTTCACCGTCGCCGGGACGCTCATGCCGGAGACGTCGGCGAGCACCGCGCCGAACGCGTGCCATGCGGCCGGGTAGTACATGTCGCCGCGGGTCTCGAAGTTCTGGATCTCGCCCATGCGCGTCGACGACACCATCCCGGTGTCCAGCGCGTACTTGATCACCGAGCCGTGCCAGTGCACGTCCCACGACTGCTGGATGGACTCGATCCCGCCGGGCACCTTCGCCAGCCGCGACAGCGACGCCCAGGCCATGGTCACGAATGCGACCACGACGCCGGCGATGGCGGGCAGGGCGATGATCGCCCGGCCGCGGCCCGGCTCCTCGCTCAACGACGCCAGCGCCGCCGCATCGGCCCGCTTCGGGGCCAGGCGGCGCCACACCAGCGCGGCCAGGATCATCGCCAGCCACACGAGGGCGGCCGTGATGGTGGAGTATGCGATGCCGACTGCGCCGAAGAACCAGCCGGCCAGCCCCGTGACGGCGAACGTCAGCGCGGGGCCGATGGCCAGCGCCCAGCCGAGCCGGAGCCCGGAGGCCACGCCCAGCAGCGCGCCCGGAAGGACGAGCAAAAGGACCAACACGATGGCGGGCCAAATCACGGTGATGCGCCTCCGGGGCAGCTGGGGAATGCGGGACCCGGCCAGTCTAGCGGTCGGGCATCCCGTCGAACCACGGGTTGCGTTCCGGGCAGCCCTTGCCCGCCGCTCGGTGCTCCTCCCCCGGCAGCACCCGGATGTCGCGGGTCTTGTCCGCCCGCGCCGCAAGCTCCGAATCATCGGGGTAGTCGACGCCCGCCAACGCCAGTCCCTTCGCCGGGGCCACGGGCACCAGCGGCGACCGCTCCCGCTCCTCGAGCAGCCCGCCGGTGAAGCCGGGTGCACGGCGCCCCTCCGCCGTGGCCAGGCATCCGCCGACCAGGGAACGGACCATCGACCAGCAAAAGGCGTCGGCGGTGACGCGGGCCTCGTACAGCTCCGGTTCCGCGTCGGTGGAGATGTCGCGCCACTCGAACGCCTGCAGATCCCGGATGGTCGTGGCGTTGGGGCGATGCCGGCAAAACGCCGCGAAGTCGTGGAGGCCGACGAGCACCTCGGCCGACTCCCTCAAAAGATCCAGATCGACCTTGCGCGTCCACGCCGCGGTATCGCGCGCCCGCGTCGGCAGCGGGCCCGCATCGGAGGTGGTGATGCGGTAGACGTAGTGCCGTCGTAAAGCGGAAAACCTCGCGTCGAAGCCCTCCGGGGCGAAGGAGCAGCCGCGGATGGACACGTCATCGGGCAGCAGACGCGCCAGGCGGCGCACCAGGCGCGCCGGATCGCCCGCGATGGACCGGGTGTCCAGCGACTGGCGGGGAACGTCGACGTGGGCGACCTGCGCCAGGGCGTGGACGCCGGCGTCGGTGCGGCCGGCAACCGTCAATTGCGCGTCATGGCGCAGCACCTTCGACAGCGCGTCCTGGATGGTGCCCTGCACCGTCCGCAGATCCGCGCCATTCGCCCCGCCCTGGGCCGCCCACCCGTGGAAATCGGTGCCGTCGTAGGCGATGTCCAGGCGCAGCCGCACCAGCTCCGGGGGTGTTCCGGCCGAGTCGATCACGTCGTCGTCATGCACGCCCGCCATCCTCCCCCGGCCCCGTCCGAACGCACAAACCACGGCGGCCGTGCACTCCCCAACCGACCCGCGCGCACCCCGGAAACGCGAAAGCGCCCCGCCACCCGGATCAACGGGTGGCGGGGCGCTTCGGAGGAAAAGCGAACCGCGGGGGTTTACTTCTCGTCGGCCTTGGCGGTGTCGCCGTCGGTCTCGTCCGCGACGGCCTGGGCCTCGTCGGACTCGATCTCGGTGGCCTCGGCCTCGGCCTCGGCGTCGGTGGCCTCGTCGGCCTCGACCTCGGGGGCCTCCTCCTCGGTCGGCTCGGCCTGCTCGGCCTCCTCGGCCTTCTTGGAAGCCGCCGCGCGGGTGGCGCGGGTGGCCTCGGCGGAAGCGGTCTCCTCGGTGACCAGGGCGATCAGCGAGATGGGGGCGTTGTCGCCCTTGCGGTTACCCAGCTTGATGATGCGGGTGTAGCCGCCCTCGCGGTTGGCGAACTTCGGCGCCAGCTCGTCGAAGAGGTGCTGGACGACGTAGTTGTCGTTCAGCAGCTTCGCGGCGTTGCGGCGGTCCGCCAGGGTGCCGCCCTTGGCCTTGGTGATCAGCTTCTCCGCGTAGGGGCGGAGCAGCTTGGCCTTGGTGTCGGTGGTCTTGATCTGGCCGTGCTCGAACAGCTGCTTCGCCAGGTTCGCCAGAATCTTCTTCTGGTGGGAAGCGGAGCCGCCGAGACGGGCGCCCTTCTTGGGCTTGGGCATGGGATTCTCCTCGTGTTTTTAAGTCGCGTGCGCTTGAGCGGCTACTCGTCGTAGCCGACCTCCGCGTCCTCGGTCCATTCGCCGGTCTCGGCGTCGTAGCCCTCCACGGTGGACGGGTCGAAATCGTTCGGCGAGTCCTTGAGCGCCAGGCCCAGCTCCGAGAGCTTGACCTTGACCTCGTTGATGGACTTGTCGCCGAAGTTGCGGATGTCCAGCAGATCCGACTCCGTGCGGGCGGCGAGTTCGCCGACCGTGTGGATCTCCTCGCGCTTCAGGCAGTTGTAGGAGCGCATGGAGAAGTCGAGGTCCTCGATGGGCATGGAGTAGGCGGCGATGTCCTCGTTCTGCTGCGGGGACGGGCCGATCTCGATGCCCTCGGCGGCCTCGTTGAGCTCGCGGGCCAGGCCGAAGAGCTCCACCAGGGTCTTGCCGGCCGACGCCATGGCGTCGCGGGCGGTGATGGAGTTCTTCGTCTCCACGTCGATGACCAGCTTGTCGAAGTCGGTGCGCTGCTCGACGCGAGTCGCCTCGACCTTGTAGCTGACCTTCAGGACCGGGGAGTAGATCTGGTCGACCGGGATGCGGCCGATCTCGCCGCCGGAGTTCGGCTGGGCGGGAACGTAGCCGCGGCCGCGCTCGACGACCATCTCGATGTCCAGGCGACCCGAGTCGTTGAGCGTGGCGATGTGGTGATCCGGGTTGTGGATCTCCACGCCCGCCGGGCACTCCACGTCGGCCGCGGTGACGGCTCCGCCGCCCTCGCGACGCAGGTACACGGTGGCCGGCTCGTCGAAGTCGGAGCTCAGCACCAGGCCCTTGATGTTCAGGATGATGTCGGAGACATCCTCCTTCACGCCCGGGATGGTGGTGAACTCGTGCAGCACGCCGTCAACGCGGATGCTCGTCACCGCCGCGCCCGGAATGGACGACAGCAGGGTACGGCGCAGCGAGTTGCCGAGGGTGTAGCCGAAACCGGGCTCCAGCGGCTCGATGACGAACCGGGAACGCGAGGAATCGATGAAATCCTCGGTGAGCGTGGGACGCTGGGAAATGAGCATGATCTGTGATCCTCCTGGTGGCGACCGCTATTTGACGCCGTAGGGAATGGGGATGCGAAGGTGCTCCGGCCAGTGCGCTTGACGACGGATGCCGTCGCCGTCGCAAAGCCGGATCGAAGGGGTTCGGCGCGGACGCCCGGAAGGGGCGCCGCGCAGAGCCTTACTTCGAGTAGAACTCGACGATGAGCTGCTCCTGCAGCGGGATGTCGATCTGGGCGCGCTCGGGCAGCTGGTGCACGAGGATGCGCAGCGTCTCGGGGACGACCTGGAGCCAAGCCGGCACGATGGCGTCGACCAGGGTCTCCTGGGCCTCCTCGAACCACAGCATCTTGCGCGACTTCGGGCGCACGTCGATGATGTCGTACTGCGTCACCTGGAACGACGGCACGTTGATCTTCTTGCCGTTGACGGTGAAGTGGCCGTGGGACACCAGCTGACGGGCCTGACGGCGCGTGCGGGCCAGGCCGGCGCGGTACACGACGTTGTCGAGGCGCGACTCGAGCAGGATGACGAGGTTGTCGCCGGTCTTGCCGGCGCGGCGGTTCGCCTCGGCGTAGTAGCGGCGGAACTGCTTCTCCATGACGCCGTAGGTGAAGCGGGCCTTCTGCTTCTCCTGCAGCTGGAGCAGGTACTCCGACTCCTTGATGCGGGCGCGGCCGGCCTGCCCGGGCGGGTAGGGGCGGCGCTCGAAGGACATGTCGCCGCCGACGAGGTCGACGCGGAGACGACGGGACTTACGGGTTGCGGGTCCGGTATAACGGGCCATTTTGTTCTCCTCTTTCCCTTCTCTTAGACGCGACGACGCTTCGGCGGACGGCAGCCGTTGTGCGGCTGCGGCGTCACGTCGGAGATCGAGCTGACCTCGAGGCCGGCGGCCTGGAGGGAACGGATGGCGGTTTCGCGGCCCGAACCCGGGCCCTTGACGAACACGTCGACCTTCTTCATGCCGTGCTCCTGCGCCTTGCGGGCAGCGTTCTCGGCGGCCATCTGCGCGGCGAACGGGGTGGACTTGCGGGAGCCCTTGAACCCGACGTGGCCCGAGGAGGCCCACGAGATGACGGCACCCTTCGGGTCCGTGATGGACACGATGGTGTTGTTGAAGGTGGACTTGATGTAGGCGTGGCCCTGGGCCACGTTCTTCTTCGCGACGCGACGGCCGGTACGGCGGCCGCGGGCGGACTTCGGAGCTGCCATGTTTACTTCTTCTTCCCGGCGATCGTCTTCTTCGGACCCTTGCGGGTACGAGCGTTGGTCTTGGTGCGCTGGCCACGGACGGGCAGGCCACGACGGTGGCGCAGGCCCTGGTAGCAGCCGATCTCGATCTTGCGGCGGATGTCGGCCTGCACCTCGCGGCGGAGGTCGCCCTCCACCTTCCAGGTGGCCTCGATGACGTCGCGCAGGGACGAGACCTGCTCGTCCGACAGATCGTCGGTGCGCAGATCCGGGGAGATGCCGGTCTTGTCCAGCAGCTCGGAGGCACGGGCGGGCCCGATGCCGTAGATGTAGGTGAGAGCGACCTGCATGCGCTTGTTGCGCGGCAGGTCAACTCCAGCAAGGCGTGCCATTAGGCATTTTCCTTCCGGTTGGTGCGGTGGTTTACTCCACTGCCGTCCCCGCCCGAGATCTCGCCGTGGCCCGGTCGGATGCCGGGTGGGCGAGTTGAAAAGCGCGGGGCTCCGGCCACCGTTGCCGGAGGTGTTCTGACGGGACGTCGGGAAAAGGTGCGGACCCGGCGCGTGCGCCGGGTCGGGCGGTCCTCCCCACGCTCACCTGGGGTGAGCGGCCGTCCCGCTAGGACGGTGGAGTGATGGAGTCTTACTTGTAGCGGTAGACGATTCGGCCGCGTTCCAGGTCGTACGGGGAAAGTTCCACGACGACCCGGTCCTCCGGGAGGATACGGATGTAGTGCTGGCGCATCTTTCCACTGATGTGGGCGAGCACCTTGTGCCCGTTGTCCAGCTCCACTCGGAACATCGCGTTCGGCAGGGGCTCGACGACGCGGCCCTCAACCTCGATTGCGCCTTCCTTAGCCATGTCCTCCACGTTTCTCGGGCCCCATATTGGACCCGTTGGCTGATGTCTTTGCTACGTGCCTCGGCAATGCCGGGGCGCGGCTCGGGTACAGGTGTCCCTCGCCAACGGCCCACTTTACCCGCGAGCTGCGGTTATTCAAAATGGCGTTGGTCACGCTTTACGACGCCGGCCCGGCCCCGCCGGTCGCCGTCGCAAAGCAAGCCCCGCCCCCAGCCGCACCGCTCCCCATTCGCCACGGCAACGGCATCGGCACCGGCATCGACGCCAGCCGGCGTAGGTTTCGTGCCACATAGATGCCACCGCGGCGTCGATAAAACCGTTTCCGCAGGTCGCGAAAAGGGGTGGCACCTATATGACCTGGGAATATCGTTCACCCCCAGCCTTGCTTGACGACGCCCGCCGGAGACCCCGATCACCGCACCCCCTGGGTTCTCAGCAACACGATCGAGAGACGAGAGCGGGGCAAGCGCCGCGACCACGATCTCCCACGACCTCGATCTCGCCGGATCCGCGGCGCGGCGGCCGTCGCAAAGCAAGCCCCGCCCCCAGCCGCACCGCTCCCCTTTCGCCACGGCAAGGGCATCAGCGCCAGCCGGCATAGGTTTCGTGCCAAATAGATGCCACCGCGGCGTCGATAAATCCGTTTCCGCAGGTCGCGAAAAAGGGTGGCACCTATATGGCACGAAACGGCCCGTCGGCCCCTCGTGATGCGGGGCCGGCGGGCATTCGAGACGTTGCTCGGCAGTACGGGCGAAGCAAAAGCGGTGCGGGCGGGTATTGGAGACGTTGCACGACAGCAGGGCCGAAGCGAACGCGGGCCAAGCGGGCCGCGATGCGTCGACGCTGTGACAGGGTCGACGGGCGGCAAGCACGTCACCGCTGTCCGCACGTCACCGCTGTCCGGGCGGCGGCGGGCACCAGCGTCAGGCGCCGGCGCGCTCCTCCAGCATCGGATCGTTGTACTTCTCGCCGCCGAGGTCGCCGCGCGCCATCTTGTTCACGGTCAGCGCGATCGCGCCGTCGCCGGTGACGTTGCAGGCGGTGCCGAAAGAGTCGATGGCGATGTAGGCCGCGATCATCAGCGCGATCTGCGACTCGTCGAAGCCGAGCTGCGACTGAAGCAGACCGACGGCCGCCATGATCGCACCGCCGGGCACGCCGGGGGCGGCGACCATCATGATGCCGAGCATCAGAACGAAGCCCAACGCCATGCCGAAGGTCAGCTCCGCGCCCGTGAGGTACATGACGGCGAAGGCGAACAGGCCGATCTTCATCATCGAACCCGACAGGTGCACGGTCGCGCCGAGAGGCACGACGAACCCGGCGACGGACTCGCTGACGCCATTGTTGCGCGTCGACTTCAGGGTGACCGGGATGGTCGCCGCCGACGACGACGTGCCCAGCGCGGTGAAGTACGCGGGCAGCATGTTCTTCAGCGCGCGGAACGGATTCACGCCGGCATACGCACCGGCGAGCAGGTACTGCAGGATCAGGATCACCCAGGTCATCAACGTCGCGAGCACCAGCACCTTCAGGAATGCCGACAGCGTCTCGGTGAGGTTGCCGTTCATGCCCATCGACAGGAACATGCCGAAGATGAACGGCGGCAGCAGCGGAATGACGAACTTCTCGATGACCTTCATGATCACCGACCGCAGCTCATCGGCGGCGGACATGAGGGTGTCCGACTTCACGGCGGTCATGGCGATGCCGACGGTGAACGCCAGCAGGAGCGCCGACATCACCGCGAAGGGCGGATCCATCTCGATGGTGAAGTACGGGGCCAGCCCGCCCTCGTCGATGTCGGCGGCCTCGAACAACTGCTGGTCGGCCAGCAGCCACGAGTAGGTGCCCATGGCGACTCCGTAGGCGATCAGGCCCGAGATGATCGTGGATGCGTAGGCGATGCCCACGGTGACGCCCAACCATTTGCCGGCGCCGCGGCCCAGGCTCGCGATGGCCGGCGTGATCAGCGCGAAGATCAGCACCGGCACGAAGAACCCGAGGAACCCGCTGAACAGCGAGTTGAACGTGACGAACACGCGGGCCAGCCATTCCGGGAAGAAGAAGCTGCAGACGATGCCGAGCAGGATCGCCACGATGATCTTGAACAGCAGCGAATTGAATATGCGGGAAGAGCTCATCGAACCTCGATCGATCGGTGTCGGGGGCCGCGCCGCATCGGGGCGGCCGCGGCGGCGCCGATGGGGGCGTCGGCCGGCCGTGTCCGGGCGCGGAACATGCACCTGAGATTACTTCAGGTAGTGCGGTTTCCTTAACGCGGGGCGGCTCGTGCGTCACTTCCGGCGCGGATCGGGACGAAGCTCACACGCGGGCGTCGTAAAGCAGGGTCCCGCTTTGCTTTACGACGGCCGTTCGGGGCGCGTCCGCCGTGCTATTTCACCACTCCGAGGTGCTTCAGGATCGCATCGACGGCGGCGAGGTCCTTCAGACCGTAGATCCGGATGACGGGGTGGTATTCGCCCTCGTCGGTGTCGTGGACGTACCGGACGTCATGGATGGTGACGTCGGCGTGCTCATCCTCGGGCCACGGGCCGTCGTAGCGTTCGTCGTCGGGGTCGCAGGGCTCGCTGACCTCCACCCAGGCGCCGTCGGCGGCGTCGTCGCGGGGGTATTCGTAGTCGATGAAGCACTCGTGGTCGTGGAAGCCCGGGCCGGGCAGCGTGCCGCGGGTGTCGAAGTGGACGGAGACATGCTCGCCTGGCTGAGCGAGCTCGGGCAGGCCGTTCGACGCCGCGAAGGCGTTGAGCTCCCGGCCGTAGCCGGTGCAGTAAAGCGAAAGGTTCTCGTACTTGCGGGCTTCGCCGTCGTGGCAATTGGCCAGCGAAGAGAACAGCGGCACCGGGTCGAAGAGGTCGAAGTAGTACCCGACGGCGGCGGGGATGTCGGCCCCCTGGGTGACGGGCTCCGGCGCGGGCCGGGTCTCCGGGCCCGCGGCGGGCGGCACCGTCGCCGGGTCGCGGTCGTCGACGTCGTATCCCCCGGGGGCCGCCGGCCCGAGGATCTCGTCGACCGATTCGCCGGTGCCGGGACCCTGCAGGGCGTTGACGGCGGCGAACGCCGCGCCCGCGACGCCGATGGCCACCAGCGCGGCGATCACCGGCCGCAGGATCTTCGACCGGCGGGGGTTCCGCGCGGGGGCCGGGGCCTTGCCCCGCCGCCACCCCGGGTCATCGGCGCCGCCGCGGGATTCCATGCCCATCATGCGGCGCAGCCGATCCGGATCCAGCGCGCCGACGGCGAGCATCTCCGTGGTGCACGTCGCCGGGCGGATGTGGCTGCCCTCGAGCTGGGGCAGGTACCGGTGGAAACCTGATTCGGTGCCGACCAGCACGGGCCACGTCTTCAGGGCGCCGGCGTCGGCGACCATCCGCGGCATGGCCACGGCCAGCGGCTCATGGGCGCCCGAGGTCAGACCCCTTCGTCCGTACACCTCGCCGGAGACGACGTCGCCGACGATGACCTCGCGGGGATCGCCCTCCCCGAACCGGACGGTGGCCAGCACCTCGGCGTCGGCCACGGTGCGCACCGCCCCGGCGCGCACGCCGAGTTCGTCGAGCATGGCGAACCAGCCGCCGATGACCTCGACGCTCATCGTCCGCGAATGGACGAGGATCAGCGTCACGGGCTCGGTGGAGGGGGTGCGGTCGGCGGCCTTCGCGATGAGCTCCGGCAGGTTCCCCGTGCCCAGCGGCGTGATGGAGCCCCGGTGCCGGATCGCCGCGGCGGGAACGTCCGCCGCGACGATCGCCAACTCCCAGAACGAATCGGACATGGGGGCAAACCTATCCCGAATATCGGGGAAAGGCCCGGTGAATGCCCTTCCCCTTACCCCCTGTGGTATTCGGCGGGCGTAGCAGGGCTTGACGACGGCCCCTCGGCACGCGACCGGCGTACAGGCAGGGAGCGGCGGGCCGGGGCCTCGGGCGGAAACCGCCGGATGCTACGGCCGCGGCGTGAGAATGCGCGGCCCCTCGCCGGTGGCCGCCACGGTGTGCTCCCAGTGGGAGGCGGGCTGGCCGTCGGCGGTGACCACGGTCCAGCCGTCGTCGAGTTCGTCGGAGCCCCACTCGCCGCCGAGGATGAGCATCGGCTCGATGGCCAGCACCGAGCCCTCCTGGATGACGGGCCCCTTGCCGGGCTTGCCCTCGTTGGCCAGGAACGGCTCCATGTGCATCTCGCGGCCGATGCCGTGGCCGCCGTAACCGTCGACGATGCCCAGCTCGATGTCGTGGCGCAGCTCCGCCGCGCGCGTCGCCTGCTCGAGGGCATGGGAGATGTCGGTCAGTCGGGCACCGGGCACCATGGCGGCGATGCCCGCCTCCAGCACCTCGGAGGTGGCGACGTTGAGCTTCTCCCACTCCTCGGACAGCTTTCCGACGCCGAACGTCAGCGCCGAGTCACCGTGCCAGCCGTCCAGGATCGCGCCGCAATCGATGGACACCAGATCGCCCTCCGACAGCACCCGCTCCCGCGAGGGGATGCCGTGGACGATGACCTCGTTGACCGAGGCGCACACCGACGCCGGGAACCCCTCGTAGCCCAGGAACGACGGCACCGCGCCGGCCGAGGTGATGACCTCGTGGGCGACGTCGTTGAGATCCTGCGTCGTCGCACCCGGCACCG
>DGYMI06202__coassemble_1601_pt1 | contig 11407 bp, 8 predicted proteins | sample DGYMI06202__metabat2_high_PE_017 | metagenome-assembled genome bin DGYMI06202
CGATGCGCTGGGAGACGTCGTCGATCGGCTTGAACGGCGAGTTGCGGTCCGGCGAATCGGTCTCGATGACGGCGACGACCTTGTCGGTGTGCACGGGCGCGTTCGCGCTGGCGGAGCTGGGCTACCTGGACGACCGCCGGGCCACGACGCATTGGCGCCACGCCGACCTGCTGGCCCGCCGGCACCCGAAGGTGCGGGTCGAACCGGACATCATCCACATCCGCGACGGCCGCTACCTGACGTCCGCCGGCATCACCGCCGGCATCGACCTGACGCTGGCACTGGTGGAAGAGGATCTCGGCGCCGACGTCGCCCGCGCCGCCGCCCGCGACATGGTGATGTTCATGCAGCGCCCCGGCGGGCAGTCCCAATTCTCCGCGGCGCTGGATACGCCGCCGGGCGCGAACCGGGTGCTGCGCGAACTCCTCGCCGCCATCAAGGCGGACCCGGGCGCCGACCACACCGTGTCGTCGATGGCGGCGACGGCCAACGTCAGCACCCGCCACCTGGGCCGGATGTTCCACGACGAGCTGGGCACGACGCCGACCCGCTGGGTCGAGCGCATCCGCCTGGATCGGGCGCGGCAGCTGATCCTGGAGGGCCTGCCGGTGACGAAGGTCGCCGAGCTGTCGGGCTTCAGCAGCGACGAAACGTTGCGGCGCTCCTTCGGCCGGCACCTGCACACCACCCCGACGGAGTACCGGGCCCGCTTCGCGTCGGCGCTGCCCTGACGGTGCCGCCCGTAACCGCGCCGCCGAACGGGCCATCGAAAGGACCCGGACACGACGAAGGCCCCCGGCACAATGCCGAGGGCCTTCATTCACATTGGTAGCGGGGGCAGGATTCGAACCTACGACCTCTGGGTTATGAGCCCAGCGAGCTACCGAGCTGCTCCACCCCGCGTCGACTGCTTGTACACCGTAACACGGAACCAACTGATTCCATAATCACGCCGCTTGCAGCGGGCGCTGATCTTTCGAGAGAATCTCTCGCTGACCAACGAGACGTAACACTAGCACCGAGCCTCAACTCTTGGCCAATCCCCTGGTCAGCGCGGTGCATGCGCTTTACGACGGCCGACGTCCGCATGGGAAGGCGCCCCAACGGGAAACCGGGCCGCACCCGGAAGGTCTCCCCTCCTCGGTGCGGCCCGGTTCGTCGCCAAGCAATCCGCAGCGGTTACTGGCCGTTGGCCTTCTGATAATCGGCGACGGCCTTGTCCAGATCCGCCAGAGCCTGGCCCTGCGCGGCGAAGTCGCCGCTTTCCTGGGCGGACTTCAGGCGCTCGAGGATCGTGGAGATCCGGCCGGCGGCCTCGTCGCGGGCGGCGACGTCGACCTGGCGATCGGACTCGGGACGGGCCTCCGTGGTGCCCTCCTGGGTCTCGCCGGCACCATCGGTGCCTTCGCCCTCATCGTCCGGCATGGCATCCTCCTCGCCGCGCACGCGGGCGACGTCGGTGGAATCGATGCCGACCTGGCGCAGCGCCTCCGACACGGTCGGCGCGTAGCCGACCTCGCCGCGGTAGGACACCAGGATGCGCAGGAGCTTCGGGAACGCCGTCTCCTGGCCCTGGCGCTGCGTGTACACGGGCTCGACGTAGAGGATCTCGCCGTCACCGACCGGCAGGGTCAGCAGGTTGCCGTTGGTCACCACGTTGGTGCCCTCCAGCAGCGTTCGGTCCTGGGCGACCTCGTCGGCGGACATCATCGTGTCCTGCGCCTGCTTCGGGCCCATCGTCTGGGTGTTCGTCGGCAGCGCGCGGATGGTGATGCGGCCGTAGGTCTCCGGATCGGACGACACCGTCATGTGCGCCGAGAGGAACTCGCGCTCCAGGCCACGGAAGGCGGAGATCAGCTGGAAGCTGGACTCACCGGTCTCCGGGTCGGCCGCCACGACGTAGTACGGCGGCTGCGACAGGCCCTGGTCCTCCGGCGCCGTCGGGTCGTTCGGCACCGACCAGAACGCGTCGTTGGTGAAGAAGATGCCCGGGTCGGACACGTGGTAGCGGGCCATCAGCTCACGCTGGACCTTGAACAGGTCCTCGGGGTAGCGCAGGTGATCCTGCAGCGCGTCGGAGATCTCCGACTTCGGCTTGATCACGTCCGGGAACACCCCGCGCCATGCCTTGAGCACCGGGTCATTCTCGTCGTACTCGTAGAGCTCCACGGTGCCGTCGTAGGCATCGACCGTGGCCTTGACGGAGTTGCGGATGTAGCTGACCTCGCTGTTGGGCAGCGGGCGCGACGTGCCGTCCGGGTTCAGCGAATCCTGCGTCGCCTCCTGGAGGCTGGTGCGCTCCGAGTACGGCATCGACGCCAGGGTGGTGTAGCCGTCGACGATCCACTTGATCCGGCCGTCGATGACCGCCGGGTAGGTACGGGTGTCCGTGGTCAGCCACGGGGCGACCTTCTGCACGCGCTCGCGGGGATCGCGCTCGTAGATGATCTTCGATTCGGGGCCGACGCGATCCGACAGGAGGATGTTGACCTCCTGGTAGCGGGTGGCGAACATCAGGCGCTCGAAGATGTTGCCCACGTCGACGCCGCCGGAACCGTCGTAGGTGAAGTTGCGACCGTCGGCGTCGTACTCGAAGTCGGTGCCGTCGCCGGAACCGCCGACGATCGCGTAGTCCGCGTCGGAGTTGGCGATCACCGGGCCGTAGTAGATGCGCGGCTGCTCCAGCTCCAGGTTCATGCCGTTCGGGTCCTCGGACTCGAACAGGTCGGCCACGGTGTACAGCGGGTAACCGCCGCGCGCCGAGCCGGCCTCCGCCGCAACCTCGTCGACCCGGTTGGCCGGGGCGGCGACGAAGCCGTTGCCGTGGGTGTACACGGTGTGGCGGTTGATCCAGTCCTGCTGGTTGCCCTGCAGGGTCTGCGGGTTCATCTCGCGGGCGGCGACGACGAAGTCGCGCATCTGGCCGTCGACCTCGTAGCGGTCGATGGACAGCGACTCCGGGAAACCGTAGAAGTTCTTCAGCTGGCGCTGCTGCGTGAACGTCGGCGACAGCACCTCGGGGTCGAGGATGCGGATGTTCGCCAGCGTGTTGGTGTCCTGAGCGATGGACTCGGCGCCCTCCTCCTGGGAGGCCTCGTCCTCTTCTTCCTCGCCCGGAACGCCCCAGTTGCGCTCGACGCTGACCTTGTCGTCGGTCAGACCGTAGTGGTAGCGCGTGGACTCGATGTTGCGGGCGATGTACTCCCGCTCCTTCGCGGCGCGGTTCGGCGACACGGAGAACTGCTCGACGACCAGCGGCCAGGCCACTCCGATGATGCCCGCGGAGACCAGCATGAGCACCGTCGCCATGGCCGGGATGGCCAGGTTGCGCAGGAAGATCGACGCGAAGAACGCCGCGGCCACGACCAGGGAGATGACCAGCAGCACGATCTTGGCGGGCAGCAGCGCGTTGATGTCGGTGTAGGAACCGCCGGTGAAGGTCTGCTGGCGGTTGCCCAGCATGTCGTAGCGGTCCAGCCAGTAGGCCACTGCCTTGAGCAGCATGAACACGCCGGCCCACGAGGCCAGCTGGGCGCGCGCGGCCCCGGAGACGCGGGTCTTCTCGCCCGTGGTCGGGTTGCCCGCGCGGATGCCGCCGAGCAGGTAGTGCGTCAGCAGCGACAGCAGAAACGCCACGATGATCGCCAGCACGGCGGTGTCCACCAGGAACCGCCAGAACGGCAGATCGAAGGCGTAGAACCCGAGGTCCTTCTGGAACTGCGGGTCGGTCTGGCCGAATTCCTCGCCGTTGAGGAACAGCTGCACGGTGCGCCACCCGGCCTGGCCGACGAGGCCGGCGAACAGGCCGAACACCAGCGGCACGCCGATGAGCACCGGCTTGACGCCGGACTCGACCATGCGGCGGTAGATCGCCTGCGGGCTCTGCGGGTCGAGCGGCCCCGGGTCATCGGGACGGTGGCGCCAGGCCAGCCACATCGACAGGAACACGATCGCGCCGACGATCGCCCCGATGAGGAAGAACAGGATGACCCTGGTCACCCACGTCTTGGCGAAGACGCCGCGGAAGCCCACCTCCCCGAACCATTGGAAATCGACGTAAACGTTGACGAGGACGGGAACGAGCAAAGCAAGGATCGCGAGGATCATCACCGTGGTGGCGAGCCACCCCGGTTTCGGCATGCCCGTGCGTCCCAGTCTGGTCGGGCTGGTGGACAAGGGGTCTCCTAGTCGTTACGGGTTGTGCGGTCGTCCCCTACTCTATTGAAAAACCCCTGGGGGCAAACCCGGTATCCGGCTTGTTCGCCGAGGGCCGCCAAGCTTTCGGCCCGCCGCGGACTTTCGGGGCGTACCCTTCGGCGTCGCCGCGACCCCGGCCGACCCCTCGCAATCCCCGCCCCGCACTCACCATCCCACACCGAAACCAGAAAGGCGCCACCCATGCCCGACAATCGCGCACTGACCCCGCAGGCCCTCAACCGCGCCACCCGCGAGGCCGTCGATTTCGTCCACGCCGAAGGCTGGGACGCCCCGCCGACGCTGTTCGCCCTGGTGCCGACGGAGCTGGTCGCCGACGCGCTGGACCCGGATCTGCTCGACGAGTCGCCGTTGACCGTCGTCGTCCAGGAGGAGCTGCCGGAGGGCATCGACGGCGGCTCGCCGGAGCTGTCCGATTTCATCGCCCGCACCACCTGGCCGGAGGGCGTCATCGGCGCGGTGCTGTCGCAGGAGATCCTCATCGTCGCGCCGGAGGACGCCGAGTCCGTCGAGGGGCTCAGCCTCGAGGAGATCCGCGCGTCGGCGGGGTCGGGCGCCGCGCGGCAGGCCCGGCTGATCACGGGAGTGCTTGACGACGGCCCGTCGCTGACCCTGATCCAGCCGCGCCCCACCGACGCCGAGCTCGCCGAGCGGGGCCCCTTCGCCGAGGACGACATCGAGCTGCGGTCGGGAGAGGGGCTGGCCGATGGCGTCGTCGCCGCGCTGCGGTCGACGTTTCTGGCGTGACCATCGGTCACTCCACCCCCACCTGCCTCACCCTCCCCGGGCACGTCGCCGCAATCATGCACGGTTGATGCACAACGGCGCTTCCAGGAGTTGACCTCACCGGACAAAACGGGTTTGATAACGCCGAGATAACGACGCCGTGAAGCCACGGCCCGCTCCGGAAGGCCCGCATCGGCGTCGTCAAGCATTAGGCGCCACGCCCCGGACGCCCGCAGGAAACGAACGAAGAGGACCCCGCATGAAGCCGACCATGACCCGCCGCATCCTGGCCACCACCGCCGCCGTGCTCACCGCGGGCACCGCCCTGATCGCCGGCAACGCCGCGACGGCCAACCCCAACGGCGAGTACGTGGCCTTCGGCGACTCCTTCGTGGCCAACCCCGGCGCCACCGACGAGGCCAACGGCACCGGCCGCCCCGGCGCCGTCTGCCCGGTGTCCACCACCAACGTCGGCCACAACGTCGCCCACCAGCTGGGCATGCAGCTGCACGACTACACCTGCAACGGCACCGTCGCCTACGTCCCCACCACCCCGAAGACCCTCGCCGGCTACGTCGAGACCGCCATCCAGAACGGCCACGTCAACGTCAACACCCAGCTGATCACCGTCGCCATCGGCGCCAACGACGCCATGCAGGCGTTCTGGGCCCCCAACGAGGTGCAGAACGACATGTTCCACCAGTCGGTCACCGGCTCGATCAACCGCCTGAAGGAGCACGCCCCCAACGCCCGCGTCATGGTCATCGGCCTGCCCGAGATCGCCTCGCGCGACGGCGAGAACTACATGTGCCCGGCCAACGTCTTCGGCAACGCCCCGCGCGTGCCCGCCGCCCCGGTGCGCGTCCTCGAGGAGAACCTGCAGGCCCGCCAGTTCGGCGTCGCCCAGGCCACGGGCTCGACGTTCATCAACATGAAGGACGTCTCCAACGTCGACGCCGCCATGTGCGGCCCGGACGGCGAGCGCCACGTCTCCGCGTTCCTGGACTCCGATGTCGCGAACTACAACATGCCCAACCACCTCACCCACGAGGGTTCCCGAGTCGTCGCGACCCAGGTCGCCAACGCGTACCGCGGCTAGTCCGCGAGGCTTGCGCGCACGTTCGGTGCGTTGATCCGGGGTTTTCCGGCCCGCTCCCCTCGTGGGGGCGGGCCGGTTTTCTTTTGCTTTGCGACGCCCGCCGGGACCCATCACCCCCACCTCGCCGGTTCTCGCCCCGCCGATCCCACGAGATCACTATCCAGGTGCTCAATCGCGATCTCGTCGGATGTGCACCCCACCAGTTCCCACGAAATCACGATCCAGGGCGTCAATCGCGATCTCGTCGGAAGGTGGGGGCCGTATCGTCGTGAAGCATGAAGGAAGCGCAAGCGAACCCGAACGCCGCGGACGACTCGAGCCGCGAAGTGTGGTCGATGTACGACGCGGACCGCATCCCCACCGGCACGACCATGGCGCGCGGGGACGAGTTCCGCCCCGGTGAGCTGCACATGGTCGTCCACGTGTGCATTTTCGACTGCGGCTCCGCTGGTGTGGGCCCAGGTTCGGCTGCGGGCTTGAACCCGGGCTCGGGTTCGGTCGCGGGGACAGGTTCGGTCGCGGACTCGGGAGATGAAGTCCGCATGCTGATCCAGCGGCGCACCGACGACAAGGCCGGCTGGCCGGGAATGTGGGACGTGACCGTCGGCGGCAGCGTCACCGCGGGCGAATCCAGCGCTCGCGGCGCCGAACGCGAGGTGCTCGAGGAGTTGGGCCTGCGCATCGACCTGACCGGCACGCGCCCAAGCTTCACCTTCAACTTCCGCCACGGCTTCGACGACTTTTACCTGCTGCGCGCCACCGATCTCGCGCCCATCGACCTGGGCGCGCTGGCGATCCCCAACGACGAAGTCGCCGAGGTCCGCTGGGCCACCCGCGCCGAGATCCACGCGTTGCGGGACGCCGGCGAATTCATCCCCTACCGGCCATCCGCCATCGATTTCGTCTTCGACATGCTCGGCCGCAACGACATTCTCGACCTCGCCGACGAGGGCGGCCGCCCCGGCACGGACAACGCCGACTTCGGATAGCGGGCCGGGGGCGGGTGCGCCGGCGCCGTCGTAAAGCGACAAGCGAAACCGCCCCCGGACATGACGAAACCCGCCCACCTTGCGGTGAGCGGGTTCGCAGTGGAGCCGCCGGGAATTGAACCCGGGTCCTCCGTCACCTTGCCAGGGCTTCTCCGTGCGCAGTTCGCGCGTGGTCTCTGCTCGGCCCTCCGGTTCAGTCGAACATGACCGGATGACGGGCCCAGTCGCAAGTGAGTGTCCCCGCCGACCCTTGCGACCAAGTCGGCGAGCGAGCCCCACTAAACGATGCCAGGGTCCGGATCAGAGGCCTACCCGGTCTGACAGACACGCGGTCGCTGCTTAGGCAGCGAGGGCGTAGTCGCGCTGAGAGTTCTCGGCGCTTAATTGGTTGCTGCGACGCTTGCGGTGGTCTCCAGCCTTCACCGGCACGCTTCCCCTGGCTCAATGTACGAAGTCGAAACCATGTCGGCCCCTTACACGCCCGCCGGACGGGATGCGGCTTGCTTGCCCGGCAGGATGGTTCAGCATAACGCCGTTGCTTGCGGTGGTCAAGGGGCCTGCGGGCGTTGCTTGACGACGCCCCGTGCAGCGGCCTACCCCTTGATGCCCTTGATGCGGCGGCCGAGATCGCGGGTGATCTCGCGTTCCTCGGTGCGGCGCTTGATGTCCTGGCGCTTGTCGTAGTCCTGCTTGCCGCGGGCCAGGCCCAACTCGACCTTGAGGCGGCCGTCCTTGAAGTACAGCTTCAGCGGGATGAGGGTGTTCTTGCCGTCGCGGACCTTGCCCATCAGCGAATCGATCTCCGCCCGGTGCAGCAGGAGCTTGCGGGCCCGGCGCGTCGGGTGGTTGGTCCAGTTGCCGTGGGAGTACTCCGGGATGTGCAGGCCGCGGAGCCACACCTCGCCGTCGTCGATGGTGGCGAAGGCGTCGTTGAGCGACGCCTTGCCCTCGCGCAGGGCCTTGACCTCGGTGCCGACCAGCACGACGCCGCATTCCCACGTGTCCAGGATCGTGTAATCGTGGCGGGCGCGGCGGTTGGTCGCGATCACCGGATTGGCGTTCTTCGCGTTCTTCGACTTCTTCTTGGCCATAACCCGTCCCAGCTTAGCCGGGCGGCGGCCCGCCCCCAATCCCCGCCGTGTTACGGCCGCATTTCATCCCGTCCTTCGTACGCGATCGGAGTTCGTTTCGGATACTTTCGAATGCGAGCGCCGTTCACCACGGTCGCCGCCTTCCCCGTCCGACGGTCGCCGATGACCGCTCGCGAAACGGGGATCACCGATCCCATGACCGACGAGAAACGACATTGGAGGGGCCATGGCGCAGTCCACGGGCACCGCAGAAAAAAGAAGAGGCGACGGCGGTGATGGCGGGGCCTCCGCCGGCGCCGCCACCGACAAGCCGAAGGGTTTCCTGGCCGGGCTGGAGCGGGCGGGCAATGCACTGCCGAATCCGTTCTGGTTGTTCGTGATCCTGGCCGGCGTGGTCATCGTGTCGTCGTGGCTGGGCTCGAAGGCCGGGATGTCCGCGAAGGACCCGGCCAGCGGCGAGGTCATCGAGGTGCAGAACCTTCTGACCTCCGAGTACCTGCAGAAGATGGTCACCGACGCGGTGGACAACTTCGTCACCTTCGCCCCCGTCGGCCTGATCCTGGTGTGCATGCTCGGCGTCGCCATCGCGGAGTACTCCGGGTTCATCGGCGCGGCGATCCGCGCTGCGGTGTCCAAGGTCCGCTCCCCCATGTGGCTGACGTACGTCGTCGCCCTGGCCGGCGTGACCGGTTCGGTGGCCTCCGACGCCGTGTACGTCATCCTCATCCCGCTGGGCGCCGCGGCGTTCCGCGCGGTGGGGCGCAACCCGATCGTCGGCGCGATGGTCGCGTTCGCGGCGTCGTCGGCCGGCTTCAACTCCTCGCTGGTACTCAACATCACCGACGTGCTGCTGGCCGGCATCTCGACGTCCGCCGCCCAGTTCGTCGACCCCGAGTACGTGGTGTCCCCGCTGGCGAACTACTTCTTCTCCATGGCCTCAGCGCTGGTGCTGTCGGCGATCATCACGGCGGTGACGGAGCTGTTCATCGTCAAGCACACGAAGAAGACCATCGACGAGTCGAAGATCAACTACGAGGCCGCGGCGTTCACCAAGCCCGGCAACGGCGGCTCCGACTCCGACGACGACGTCCGCACCGACACCGGTGCGACGACCTCCGTCGGCCGCGTCGGCGATCGCGCCGGCCGCGACGAAAAGAGGGCCGCGAAAAAAGCGGAGGCAGACGCGCACACCGGATCGTCGTCAAGCGAAAGCCGTGCCGACGACACCCCCAACGGCGAGACGCGCTCCAAGGAGGAGCTGCGCGACGAACTCGAGCTCGACCCCCGCGAGGCCAAGGCCCTGAAGGTCGGCGGCTTCGCTGCGCTGGCGACCGTCGCCGCATGGGCGGCGCTGCTGTTCATCCCGGGCTCGCCGCTGCGGGGCGAGGGCGACGGCATCCTCAATTCCCCGCTGCTCACCGACATCGTCGTGCCGATCGCGCTGCTGTTCGCCATCGTCGGCATCGCCTACGGCCTGTCCATCGGCTCGATCCGCGATTCGTCGGACATCCCCGACTTCATGGAAAAGGGCCTGTCCACGCTGACCGCGATGATGGTGTTGTTCTTCGCCGTCGCGCAGTTCACGTCTTACTTCTCCTGGTCGAACCTGGGCCAATGGACGGCGATCAAGGGCTCGGAGCTGCTGACCAAGGCCGACCTGCCGCCGCTGGTGTTGTTCGCAGCGCTGGTGCTGATGGTCGCGGCGCTCAACCTGCTGATCACTTCCGGTTCCGCCCAGTGGGCGCTGATGGCGCCGGTGGTCGTGCCGATGCTCATGTACGTCGGCATCACCCCCGAGGTCTCGCAGATGCTGTTCCGCATCGGCGATTCGCCGTCGAACATCATCACGCCGATGTCCCCGTACTTCGCGCTGGCGTTGACGTTCCTGCAGAAGTACTACAAGCCCGCGGGCGTGGGCACGCTGATGTCGCTGGCCATCCCATACTCCGTCGCAATGCTGGTGGGCTGGTTCCTCTTCTTCACTCTGTGGTACCTGCTCGGCATCCCGCTCGGTCCGGGCGTGCCGGTGCGTTAAGCGCCGCGCCTCCCCCGGTTTTCGCTTGACGACGAACCGGCCCGCACCGAATCAACGGTGCGGGCCGGTTTCGCCGTTTCCGGCGTCACCGCCCGGCGCCACCGCCGGGCGGGGTCTTCGGCTTCAACGTCAGGATGTGAATGCTCACGCCCGTGCCGATGACGGCGAAGATCACCCACGGCCACGGCTTACCTATCAACCACGCCGACACGATGAGGCCCAGCCACATCACGGCCAGCGTCTGCAGCTTGTACGCCAGTGTCATTTCCCCGGAGTAGTACTGGTGCAGGTAGGAGCCGAAGATGCGGTGGCCCAGCAGGTAGTTCAGCAGCCGATCGGAGGCCTTGGCGAAGCACAGGGCCGACAACAGCAGGAACGGCGTCGTCGGCAGCAACGGAACGAACGCCCCGATCGCACCGAGGCTCAGGCTGATCAGGCCCACCGCGTTGAGCGCCCACCGCAACGCGCGGGACTTCACGGGGCGCAGGACGGGCGGGCCCGCGGCGGCACCGGGGCCGTCGGGGCCGCCGGAGCCACCGGGGCCCGCCGAATCCGGCCCCGCCGCCCCGTCAGCCGTCATCGGTGACGACGCCGCGGGCCATGCGGTGCAGCGCCTCGCGGATGGTCTCTTCCCCGGCGCCGCCGGCCTTGACCAGTTCGGCGCCGCGCTGGATGGCGGCGTCGATCAGCGCCCGGGAGGCGACGGCGACGTCCCCGCCCATCTCGCGGAGCAGAGATTCGACGATCGGGTCCAGCGCGCCGTGGGCCTCCTGCACGTCCGGGTCCATGAAGGATTCGGGGACGTGCTGGGCGGCAACCATGAGGGGGCCGTGGTCGCCCTCGATGAACAGGCGGAACGTTTCGTCGATGTACACCTTCAACCGGGCGACGGGGTCGTCGCCGACGGCGTCCATCGCGGCGGTGATGCCCCCGGTCCAGTTGGGGATGACGTCGAGCAGCAGCTGGACGATCAGGTCCTTGCGCGACTTGACGTACAGGTAGACGCTCGACCGGGCCAGGCCCATCGCCTCGGCGACCTCGGTGAGGGTGGGCACTTCGCCGCCGGAGTCGTTGATCAGCTTTTCGGCGGCGTCGAGGAGCGCGCGATGCTGAGCGGCACGATGCTCCACGACGGTGGGGCCGGTGATCTTCGGCATGGCGTCTCCTCTTCGGGTCGGGGCCGCGTCAGTGCTGGTCGGCGCTGGTCGGCGCTCGCGGGCGCGGGCCGGCGTCGAACGCTGCTGTCGTCCTC
>DGYMI06202__coassemble_1603_pt1 | contig 11384 bp, 5 predicted proteins | sample DGYMI06202__metabat2_high_PE_017 | metagenome-assembled genome bin DGYMI06202
CTGCAGCTCGACCTTGTCGATGCTCGTGTCCAGGCCGTGCGGCAGCGGCTGCGAACCGGTGATGCCGGTCTGCTCGCTGGGGGTGCCGCCCTCGGCGGAGCGGACCTCGTTGAACACCGCCTCCATCTGGTCGTGGAAGTCGCGGCGGGCGGCCTCGGCCTCTTCCTCGGAGAGGTCGCCGCGGCCGATGAGGTCCTCGGTGTACGCGGCGCGCACGCCCTCCTTGGCGTCGATGACGTCGTACATCGCCGGCTGGGTCATCGACGGGTCGTCGGCCTCGTTGTGGCCGCGCTTGCGGTAGCAGACGAGGTCGATGACGACGTCCTTGCCGTAGCGGTTGCGGTACTCGACGGCCAGCTGGCCGACCCACACGACGGCCTCCGGGTCGTCGCCGTTGACGTGGAACACCGGGCAGCCGTAGGCCTTGGCCAGGTCGGTGGCGTAGTACGACGAACGGGAGGAATCGGGGGAGGTGGTGAAGCCGATCTGGTTGTTCACCACGATGTGGACGGTGCCGCCGACCTTGTAGCCGCGCAGCGCCATCAGGTTCAGGGTCTCCTGGACGATGCCCAGGCCCGCGAAGGCGGCGTCGCCGTGCAGCAGCATCGGCATGACGGTGTAGCCCTCTTCGCCACGGTCGATGATGTCCTGCTTCGCGCGCGCCAGGCCCACGACGACCGGGTTGACGGCCTCGAGGTGGGACGGGTTGGCGGTCAGGGTGACGTCGATCTCGCCGTCGCCGAACATCTGGATGTGCTGGCCCTGCGTGCCCAGGTGGTACTTCACGTCACCGGAACCGCCGGCCTGCGCCGGGTCCATGTTGCCCTCGAACTCGGTGAAGATCTGCGACAGGGGCTTGCCGACGATGTTGGCCAGCACGTTGAGGCGGCCGCGGTGCGGCATGCCGATGACGACCTCGTCGAGGCCCTGGCCCGCCGCGGTGTCGATGGCGGCGTCCATGAGCGGGATCAGCGACTCGGCGCCCTCGAGGGAGAAGCGCTTCTGGCCGATGTACTTGGTCTGCAGGAAGTTCTCGAATGCCTCGGCGGCGTTGAGCTTCTGCAGGATGTACTTCTGCTCGGCGTGCGTCGGGCGCGGCTGGCCGCCCTCGATGCGGTCCTGCAGCCACTCGCGCTCGTCGGCGTCGAGGATGTGGGTGTACTCCGAGCCGACCTTGAGGCAGTAGGCGTTGCGCAGGCGGATGAGCACCTCGCGCAGCGTCATCGTCTCCTTGCCGCCGAAACCGCCGACGTTGAACGTGCGGTCGTAGTCCCACAGGGACAGGCCGTGCGTCGCGATGTCGAGGTCGCGGTGGTCCGGGGTGATGATGTTCGGGTGGTCGAAGTGCAGCGGATCGATGTCCGCGAGCAGGTGGCCGCGCTGGCGGTAGGCCTCGATGAGGCGCATGACGCGGGTGTTCTTGTCCACGCCGACGTTCGGGATGTCCTGCGCCCAGCGGACCGGGGTGTAGGGCACGCCCATGTCCTCGAAGATCTGGTCCCAGAACTTGTCGTCGACCAGCAGCTGCGACATGGTGCGCAGGAACTCGCCGGACTCGGCGCCCTGGATGATGCGGTGGTCGTACGTCGAGGTGATGGTCACCAGCTTGCCGACGCCCAGCTCGGCGAGGCGGTCGGCGGAGGCGCCGGCGAACTCGGCGGGGTAATCCATGGAGCCGACGCCGATGATGGCGCCCTGGCCCTTGGTCAGGCGCGGCACGGAGTGGCGGGTGCCGATGCCGCCCGGGTTGGTCAGCGAAATGGTGACGCCCGAGAAGTCCTTGCCGGTCAGCTTGCCGTTGCGGGCGCGGACCACGATGTCTTCGTACGCCTCGACGAACTGCTTGAACGACAGGGTCTCGCACTCGCGGATGGCCGCCACGACCAGCGCGCGGGAGCCGTCCTTGTTCTGCATGTCGATGGCCAGGCCGAGGTTGATGTTCTCCGGCACGACCAGAGTCGGCTTGCCGTCGACGACCTCGTAGGCGTTGTTCATGTCCGGGTGGGCCATGACGGCCTTGATCATCGCGTAGCCGATGATGTGGGTGAACGAGATCTTGCCGCCGCGGGTGCGCTTGAGCTGGTCGTTGACCAGGGTGCGGTTCTCGAACATGAGGCGGGCCGGCATGTCGCGCACGGACGTCGCCGTCGGGATCTCCAGCGAGAGGTCCATGTTCTTGGCGATGGCCTTGCCGATGCCCTTCAGCGCGGTCTTGCCGGCCTCGGGGGCCTCGGCGGCCGCCGCGACGTCCATGGGGGACTTCTTGGCCTTGATGGGAGCCGCCTTCTGCGGGGTGCGGGTCGGCTCCGGGCCCTTCGACGGGCGGCGGCCCGTCTCCTTGACCTCGGCTTCGGTCGCCGCGGCGCGCTTGGCCATGGGAGCCGGATCCTGGGTGGCGTTGCGCGGGGTGGCGGAACCGATGCGGCTGGCGGCCGACAGGTCCGTACCGGAGGCGTTCTTGGTGAAGTAATCCCGCCATTCCTGGTCGACGGACTGGGGATCCTTCTTGAACTGCTGGAACATCTCGTCGACCAGCCACTCGTTCTGGCCGAAGCTCATGTCGCTGCTCACGGCAGGTACTCGCCTCATTTCATGTTGATTGCATTCACGCGGGACCGCGGAGTTTTAGGGGTCAATCAAGGATAACGGTTCATGCCCGGTTCCTCCACGTCCGCCGTCCCTTTATGGTAACTGGCCCACAGTTTCGCGTAGGTGCCGCATGCCGCCAGTAGGTCGGCGTGCGTGCCGTCTTCGATGATGCGTCCACGATCGAGGACGAGGATGCGGTCGGCGCGGGCGGCGGTGGCCAGCCGGTGGGCGACGATGACGGAGGTGCGGCGGCCGGTGGCGCGATCGGCGGCGGCGAGGATCGTGGCTTCGGTGGAGGGGTCGAGGGTGGCGGTCGCCTCATCGAGCAGAAGCAGCGCCGGGTCGACCATTTCGGCCCTGGCCAGCGCAATCAGCTGGCGTTGGCCCGACGAAAGGCCGCGGCCGCGCTCGCCGACCGGGTGGGTGAAGCCGCCGGGGATCGCGGCGATGGCGGTCAGGGCGCCGACTCGCCGTGCGGCGTCGGTGATCTCGGCTTCGGTGGCGCCGGGGCGCCCGTAGGCGATGTTGGAGGCGATGGTGCCGTGGAACAGGTGCGGTTCCTGCGGCACGTAGCCGAGCACGCCACGCCACTCTTCCAGGGGAAACTCGCGGATGTCCGTCCCCGACGCCCGCACGGACCCGTCGACCGGGTCGTGGAACCGGGCCAGGAGCTTGACGACGGTCGACTTCCCCGCGCCCGTGGTCCCCACGACGGCGACGGTCTGGCCGGAGGGAATGTGGAGATCGAGATGCTCCAGGATGACGGGGGCAGTGGGGGTGCCGTCGCCGGCGGATTCGGGCCCGCCGTCGGACCCGGCGGAAGTTTCGGCGTCGGAAACGGGTGCGGCGGCGGAGTAGTGGAACGTGACGTCGTCAAGCGAAATGTCGCCCTTGGCCGCCGACCTCGCACCCGGGGACCGGCCCGTGTCGGCGACGACGGCTTCGGTGGCCAGCAGATCCGAAATGCGGGTGAGTCCGACGCGGGCCTGCTGGTAGCCGTCGAAAACCTGCGACAGCTGCTGGATCGGGCCGAAGAGCATGCCCAGGTACAGGGTGAAGGCGATGAGGACGCCGGCGGTGGTGGCGCCCTCGGCGACCTGGGTGGCGCCGACGAACAGCACGGCGGCGGTGGTCAGCTCGGCGATGAGGTTGATGCCGGGGAAGAACGTGGCCACCGCGCCCTGCGCGCGGATGCGCAGGCGGCGGTAGCGGTCGGACTCGCGGGTGAAGGACTCCTCGACGTCGGCGACGCGGTGGTGCATCTGGATGGCGCGCAGGCCGCCGATGGCCTCCTGGAAGTCGGCGTTGACGGTGGAAACCTGCTCGCGGGCGGCGGTGTAAAGCTTCGACGAGATCGAACGGAACACCACCGTCGCCGCGGCGACGACGGGCAGCGCCAGCAGCGCCACGCCGGCCAGCGTCATGTTGGTGGCAAGCAGCATGCCGGTGACCCCGAAGAGCGTGAACAGCGCGATGATGCCCTGCGCGACGCCCGTCTGCAGGAACGACGACAGCGCGTCGATGTCGGTGGTCATCCGCGTCATGATCCGCCCCGACCGCTGCCGCTCGAAGAAGTCGAGCCCCAGCGAATGCAGGTGACGGAAGGAGCGCACGCGAAGGGCGTAGAGCAGTCGTTCGCCCGTGCGCGAGGTCAGCACCGTGGTGCCCGCGATGGCCAGGAAACTGAGCATGACGACGCCCAGGCCCGCCGCCGCGGCCAGCCACAGCGAGGTTTCGTCGCCCGCGGAGACGCCATCGTCGATGGCCCAGCGCACCAGCATGGGGAACGCGAGGTCGGCGGCGGTGGTCACCAGCAGCAGCGCGATGACCGACAGGATGAGCAGCCGCGCATTCGACAGCAGGCCCGGCAGGCTGAAGGGCTTTGACTCGTCGAGCGCGGAGGCGGCGATGCGGGGCTGTTCGTTGGCCGGCGGCAGTGCGTCGATGCGGTCGAGGAGGTCCCGGGTGACGGGGGCGTTCATCATCGCCGCGCCCATGCCGCCGCCCATGCCGCCACCGCCGCCCATTCCTCCGCCCATCCCGCCGCGGCCACCGCCCATGCCACCGCCGCCCATGCCCCGGGCGCCCTTGGTGGACATGGTGCGGTTGGCGGCGCGGCTGATGGCGCGGGCATCGGTGGACTCGGGGTCGCCGTCACCATCGGCGTCAGCGTTGGAGGGCCACAGCTCAGCGTGATCCGGCTCGGCGCAGTCGGGGGCGTCGATGACCAGGGGAGCGGCGTCGCCGGACCGCGACGCTTCCAGGGCGGCTCGGGCGCGGGCACGGTCGGCGTCGGACAGATCCATCAGGTCGGCGAAGCCGGGGTGGGAGGCCACGAGCTCGTCGCGGGTGCCGTACCCCGACACGCGGCCGCCGTCGAGGATGAGAATGTGGTCGGCCAGCTCCAGCGTCGACGAACGGTGGGCGACGATGACCGTGGTGATGTCGCCGTAGTGCGTGCGCAGAGCCTCGAAGATGAGGGACTCGGTGCCGGCGTCGATGGCCGACGTCGCGTCGTCGAGGACGAGGATGCGCGGGCGGGCCAGCAGCGCGCGGGCCAGGGCGACGCGCTGGCGCTGGCCGCCGGACAGCGTGTGGCCGCGTTCGCCGATGGCGGTGTCCCAGCCGTCGGGAAGCTGGTCGATGAAGGTGACCTGGGCGTGGGCGGCGGCGCGTTCGATGTCGGCGTCGGTGGCCTCCGGGTCGGCCAGCGCGATGTTGTCGCGCAGGGTGCCGGTGCGCAGGAAGGGCTCGTCGGGCACGACGGTGATGGCGTGGCGGACGTCGTCGGCGGTGGCCAGGGCGATGTCGACGGAAGCGGTGTCGGGAGCGCCCACACCGACGATCTCGACGGAACCGGAATCGGCCACGTAATGGCGCCCGAGCAACTCGGTGAGGATGGTCTTGCCCGACCCCGGGGGACCCACCAGCGCCAGGGTGGAACCGGCGGGGAGGTCGACGGAGACGTCGTCGAGCAAAGTGCGCCCGCCCCGCGAATGCGTCACCCCGCGAAGGCGCAGGCCCACCGGCCCCGCGGGGACGGGGAGGGGATCGGCGGGATCGGGATGGTCGGGCAGGGACTCGATGACCTCGCCGACGCGGTCGATGCTCGCGGCCGTCAGCTGCAGCGAAATGAGCATCGTGGAGACCATGCGCGACAGCGCCGTCAGCGTGGTCAGGTACGTGGCGAAGGCGACGAACGTGCCCACCGTGATCCGGCCCTGCAGCGCCAGCCACCCGCCGACGGCGATGTTGGCCACCAGCGACACCTGCGGCAGCGCCTGCAGTGCCGGCTGGAAACGTGCGTTGAGCTTCGCCGAGCGCATCCGCAGGGCGTAGAGGCCGCGGGAGAGTGAATCGAGCTCGTCGACCTCGCGCGTCGACTGGGCGAAGGCCTTGACCACGCGCACGCCCGTGACCGTTTCCTCGACGTGCGTGGCGACGTCGGCGGCCTTCTGCTGCGCCGTCCACGTCGCGGCGTAGAGCGCCGACCGGGATTTCAGGGCGATGGCGACGACCGCCGGGATCACCGCCAACCCGACCAGCGTCAGGGGCAGCGACAACATGAGCATGACGCCGACGGTGAGGAAGATCTTCAGCACCGACCCCAGCGTCAGCGGCAGCATCGCCAGCATGCCCTGGATGCCCTGCAGATCCGAGATGGACCGGGAGACGACCTGGCCGGTGCGGACGCGGTCCTGCGCCGGGCCGTCGAGCGCCTGCAACGCAGTGAGCAGGCGGACGCGCAGATCGTGCTGCACGTCCAGCGACAGCACGCCCGCGGTGAAGCGGCGGACCACCTGCACCAGGAAACGCGCCACACCGACGCCGACGAACACCGCGATGACCGCCGCCAACGGGGCCATGCCGGTAAACACGGACGCCGACGCGCCGCCGTCGCCCTGGCCCGTGGCGACGTCGATGGCGTCGCGCGTCAGCAGCGGAGTGATGGTCTCCAGGACGGTGAGCAGCACCGTCGACGCGACCACCGCCGCCAGCGGCCCCGGGTGCCGCAGGCAGGAACGCCAGATGACGCGCGCCGGGCGACTCGGGGACGTGACGGCGGAATCGGACATTTAGGCGCCGGCGCCCTTGCCGGAATCCTTGCGGGAGTCCTCGCCCGTGTGGTCGTCCTTGCCTCCGATGGAACCGAAGGACAGCGGGATCTTCGGCAGGGAGAACTTGGCCTTGTCGACGTCGTCGTCGGAAAGCTCGAAAGTGTCCGGCCACGTCGCCGGAATGGGGCCGAGCGCCAGGCGGGCGCGCTCGAGCAGCGTCTTGCCGATCTTGCGGTTCGCGCCCGCGCCGACGACCGCGCCGATGCCCATGGGCATGAGCTTGCCCACGATGGCCAGGCGCGCCGACTTGGCGATGCGCTTCTGCGCCTGCTTGATCAGCACCTTGTTCAGGCCGCCGAGCTGCGGGATGCCCAGGCGCGCGATCAGCGACGCGGCGGGGTCCTTCTCGGGGGCCTGCTTGCGCAGCGGCTCGTCGCCCATCGCGGCGGCGACCAGTGCGGTGCCGGACGAGCCCATGAGCGTGACCAGCACCAGGCTGCGGCGGCGCTCCTCTTCCTCGATGTCGATGCCGCGCAGCGACGCCGACGCCAGGGTGTACCAGGCGGCGATTTCGAGGAACACGACCGACTCCAGCGCCACGGCGCCGAGGCCGGTGACGAATCCGACGCCCGGGATGACCGCCGCACCGCCGGCCGCGCCACCGGAGCCGGTGACCAGGGCCAGGAAGTGGTCGTCGATGCGGTCCTGGATCTGCGCCGGGGTCTCGTGCGGCTTGCGCGCGTGGAGCTGGCGGACGTAGCCGGTGATCAGCGAGGTCTGCCAGCCCATGGCGGTGTCCAGCGACTTGATGAGCATGCGGCCGGCGACGCCGGTCTCGTCCTGCAGCTTCTTGGGGTCCGAGCCGACGGCGTCGGTGAGGAAGCCGCCGTCGCGCGGGGCGCTGTCCACGCCGATCGGGCCGTCGCCGGTCGAGCCGGCCGAGCCGGCCTTCTGATCGCGGTCCTTGTCGCGGTCCTTGTCGTTCTTGCCGAAGAATCCGAACATGTGGGTTCCTCCCTGGTCGTCGGTTATCGGGCTGATTCTATCCGCAATCCCGGATCGAAGCGCCCCGTGGTGAGTGCCGTTATCCAACTGTGCCGTTTCGTGCGGGCCGCCTCATCGTTGCGGCTTCTTGCTTGACGACGGCCCGGTGTCCCCATCGTCCGCCCTCTTGTTCATCGCGAGATTCGCCTCGACGGAGTAACAAATTTGCTATCGCCCAAAATGGGACAACCTGCTACTGGAAAACGCCAGGTCGCGTCGAACGTCGCCGTCCCGTTTCGGGCGACTCTCGGAGAATTGGGGCCGGTGGGTCTGGTGTGACTCCGGCGGCGTCGGCAACAGTGGGCGTCCGTTCTTCATGGGCGGTTGTCCCTAGGCTGGAATGGAAAGCCGGAATGGAATGCGCGGTGGATCTGCGGTGGAAGGTGGCTGGTCGTGGTGGGCGGGACGTCGTCAAGCAAAGACATGGGAAACGCCGGGACCATTCCCGGGCCGGCGCGGGAGTACGCGCGGACGTTCGCCGAGATCCCGCGGCTGAGCGCCGAAGTCGTCGCCCACGACGGCATGGCGTGGTGGGCCGGCGACGACGCGCGGGCCGTGCTGGGCGACGGCGACTTCCTGCGGGCGCGCATCGACGCCGGGCGGGCGCTGTTCCCCATGCCCGAGGCCGCGGCGAAGGGGGAGGCTGCGTCAGGGCAGGCGGGCGACGCGCGGTTCCAGACGCAGCTGTGGTGGTACTCGACGTGCAACTCGTGGCTGGGCCCGGCGGTGGCGTCGATCGTGGTGCAGGGCCGGGCGCCGAAGCCGGAATGGGCGGCGACGACCGTGTTTTCGCGCGACGACTACTGGCTGGGGTTCGCCGCCGGCGAGTTCGTCGACCTCGGCGCGGAGGCGGGGATGGAGCCGGGCGACCCGGAGAGCGCCGATGCCGTGCGCGCCTACGGGGCGGCGCTGGGGCGGATGGCCGAGCCGATCGTCGCCGCGATGGAGGCGGGGCTGGGGGTGCGGCCGGCGCCGTCGTGGGCGATCGTCGCCGACGGACTGGCGGGGGCGGCGGTGGCCGCGGGCAACGAGGTCATGGAGCCGTGGGCGGGTGCGCTGGTCGGATCGTGGCTGGTGGAGGGCCTGGGTGAGGTGGCGCGGGTGCCGGCGCCGCGGTTCGTCGACGTCGATGCGGGCGCCGGGCCGGAGGGCGTGGCGCCCACGGATCTGGCGGCGGCGGCCGACGGGGAGATGGCGGATTTCGATGTGGCGACGCACCTGGAGCGGGCGTCGTGCTGCATGATCTACCACTGCCCGGATGCGGATCTGTGCGTCTCGTGCCCGCGCCGGTCGGCGGAGGAGCGCCGGGCGCTGTGGGCGGGGGCGTGACGGTGGCCGGGCCGGGGTGCGCGCCGGGCGTTTGCGCGGCGGCGTGACCGGTGCGTTGTGGCTACGATGGCGTGCGGGCCGCGGCCGGTGAGCGGGCGATGGGCTGACGTCGATTGAGGGAAAGGTCCCATTCATGAGCTTCTTCGAGCAGATTGCCGCGGCGCTTGACCGCGAGGACATCGAGAGCCGGGTCAACGGAGACACCCTCTTCGTGCCCATCACCATGGATCTGGAGGTCCAGTTCGTCACCATCGACGATGAGTTGCCGGCGGCGGAGGTGTACGTCGCGGCGGCCGACGTCGATTCGGACGACGATGATTTCGAGGCCGTGCTGGTGTCGGTGGTGTTCTCGGTGGAGGACGCCGTGGAGGCGGTGGCGCATCATGTGGCCACCGATCGCGTGGTGACGTTGCTGCGGGTGCTGCTCGACGGCGAGGACGATCGCGTGGCGGACCTGGAGTTCGAGCAGGATGCCGAGGAGGCGACGCTGGTCACCGCCGAGGTGGGGGAGGCGTCGCTGCTGCAGGTGCTGGTCACGGCCAACGGCAATGAGCCGGTGGCGCACGTGCGGTTCATCGCGCAGGACGAGAACCTGGATGACATCGTCGATCAGGCGATCGCGGAGTTCTGGGATTCGGACACCGAGACGATCCTCACCGACGATGATCGCCGCAAGATGTTCGCGGACCTGTACGCCGATGCGGCGAGCCTGCGCAACGAGGTGCTGACGCTGGGGGCGTTCACGGACTTCGACAAGCTGCTCGACGTCCTGTCGCTGGCCGCGGATCGTGCCGAGGAGTGGGAGGACCAGCTCGCGCCGGTCGAGGATGGTTTCGCCGAGTCGCTGTACTCCACGTACCAGGACGACGACTGGGACGAGGATGATGACGACGATTACGACGACAACGACGAAGACGACTTCGACGATGCCGATGAGCTTGACGACGATGACCTCGACGACGAGGAACCGGAAGGCAAGGGCGCCGCGGGCGTGAAGGATGCGGGCGACGCCGCCGAGGGCAAGCCGACGGCACCTTAGGTGCCCGGTGCCGCGCCTCGGTGATGCGGTCGAGGGCGCGGCGTGAGCATCGGGAGTCTCGCGGCGGGGTAACGGCATTGAGTCGGTGCCCCGCCTTTTCCCTATCCTGGCCAATATGACTTCCATTGATGCCGCGCTGCTGCGCGATCGTGCCCGCGGGTGCTTGTTGGGCCAGTTCATCGGCGATTCGCTGGGCAGTCTCGTGGAGTTCGAGACTCCGGAGCAGATTGCCGAGCGATACCCGGATGGCGTGCGCGATCTCGCCGACGGCGGCACGTGGAATCTGATCGCCGGCCAGCCGACCGACGATTCGCAGATGGCCATGATGCTCATCCGCAGCCTCCAGCGCTGCGGCACCTTCGATGCCGATGACGTCCTGCGCGGCTACGGCCATTGGTATTCCACCGGCCCCTTCGACATCGGCGGGACGTGTGCGAAGGCGTTGTCGGGCGGGCCGCTCAACGTGGAGTCGCAGGCCAACGGCGCGCTCATGCGCGTTTCTCCGTTGGGCGTCTTCGGTGCCCGCGAGGACGTCGGCCTCGCCGCGGCGGCCGACTTCGCCCGCGAGGATGCCGGCCTGACCCACCCCAATCCCATCTGCGTCGACGCCAACGCCGTGTTCGTCACCGGCCTGGTCACGGGCATTCGCGGGGGTTCGGCCAGGGAAGTCGTCGACGCGATGGAGGCCGCCACGTCCGAGCGGGCCGTCGCCCAGGCGATTGCCGCGGGCCGCACGGGCGACGTCTCCGACTACGAGGCTCATGAGGGCTGGGTCCTCCTGGCCTTGTCCATTGCGGTCCGGCAGTTGCTGCTTTTCGACGACCCCGCCGACGCCTTGGTCGACGCCGTCAGCATGGGCGGCGACACCGACACGAACGCGGCGATTGCGGGTGCGTTGCTCGGCGCGGTGCATGGTGCGGCCGCATGGCCGGAGCGGTGGGTCACTGGCGTGCTGGAGTGTGAGCCGGAGGAGGGGCGTCCCGGTGTCGCCAATCCGTTGGGCCGCGAGTTCTGGGCGACGGATCTGCTGGCGCAGGCCGACGAGCTCGCCGGTCTTTCCTAACGGACCCGACTACGCGCATGCCACGAAGGCGGTGCACCCCGAGGCCGCCGCGACCTGTGCTGCTCGCATATTCCCGGGCGGCTATGCGGCTCGGCTGCGTGGCGTGAACAGCTCCGGTGGGCTGGTGAATACGCGGCCCTCCCGGTCACCGATCCAACTGAAGCGGAACGCGCCGCTGGCGGGGTCGGTGCCGTTGGGGTGAATGTTCGCGACGTCGCGAGCGTCATGAAGAGCTTCGGCGATTGCTCGAGCATGAACGGGG
>DGYMI06202__coassemble_1610_pt1 | contig 11308 bp, 6 predicted proteins | sample DGYMI06202__metabat2_high_PE_017 | metagenome-assembled genome bin DGYMI06202
TGGCGGGACCGATGCGGACCCGGGGACGGTCGCGGACACGACGGCGACGACGTCGTCGTCGGCGACGCCGCTGGCCGAGCGCCCGCAGGAGGCGGCGCCGGCCGGCCCGACGGTCGCCGAGGTGCCGGATGACCGCTTCATGCCGCCGGGCGCGCAGAATGCCCGCGTGTTCCGCCTGGCCGATGGGGCGACGGAGTGCTTCGCCAACTCGCTGGGCCCGGATTCCTTCCTGACGTGCCGCACGAACTTCGCCAACCCACCGATGGTGCAGAGCTACGAGGGCGGGCAGATCGCGGCCAACGCGGTGACCTGGTCTCCGGGCGCCGCGCCGACGTTCGCGCACATGAACTTCCCGGACACCGGTTTCGGCCCGGAGACGCTGCACCCCTACGAGCGGGTGTCCATGTTCGGGTTCACCTGCACCGCGTACGGCGATGCGACGGTGGAGTGCTCCGGCCCGGGCGGCAGCGCGTCGCTGGATGCCGGCACCGTCACCGGTGCGATCGTGCCGGAGCCGCAGGAGGCCCCGGCCCCCGCGCCGGAGGAGGCCCCCGCCCCGCCGGCTGCGCCGCTGCCGGGCATCGAGGTCCCCGGCATGGAGGACCTGTTCGGCCCGCAGCCGGGCCAGTAACGGCAGCTTTACGACGCCGCCCGTCAGCCCATTGCCGAGAACATCGGCACCGGCCTGACGGGCGTTTTCTCGTCTCCGATGGTCAGGTGCCACGCATGGGCACCGATGGTCAGAGAGGGCGGGGCGTGTTCGACGGGCAGGGCCGTGGTGGCGGTGCCGTCGGCGTCGTGAAGCACGACCGTCGGGGTGCCGGGCCGCCGGACCACCCGCGCGCCCCCGTCCAGGACCAGAAGGTCGAGCGTGGGATCGCCCGCGGCGGGGACCAGCACCGCGCCGTGGTCGAGGAGAACGCCGAACTGCCGCGGGCGGTGGGTGCGGATGCCGACGCGCGCGCCGGTCAGCAGCGTGGGGACCAGCAGCTCCGGAAGACGGTCGGCGTCGGCGATGACATCGAGCCGGTCGATCGAGGGCAACGACATGACCAGCGGGCCGCCGTCGCGCGAGGTGCCGACCAACTGCGCCGGCGCCCGCGGCACCTCGACGTCGTGGGCCGGCGTGAACCACAGGTGCGGGCGGCGGACGTGACCGCGGCCCGGGGCGCGGGCCAGAAGCAGTTCGGCATCGGCGCCGGCGGGATTCGCGGTGGCCGCGGCGAACTCGGCGCCGGACAGGGGCCGCGCCCGCAGCCCCAGCAGGCCCAGGCGGTGGACGAAGAACTCCAGCCGCGCCCGGTCATGCTCGGCGGGGCCGCCGACGAGGACGCTGATCCAGTCGGAGTCGGCGACTCCGAGCCGTCCGGCGAAACTGCGGTACCGGTGGGCGACCTCGCCGCCGGGCCGGGCGGTGGTCCGCAGCACCGACACCACGTCGACGGGCACCGGACATTCCGTCACGGCATCGACCAGCGCCGACGCGGGGAGCAGATTCCGCCCCGCGGCCGAGACCCGGATACCGGCGGTCGGCTCCGGGTGCGGTCCCCGCCACGCGTCGCGCAGCGATCGCCCGCGAAACGGAACGTGCAGCCCCGCCACGGCCAGCGCCGACGCCCCCACCGCCAACGGCGCGGCATGGTCCGCCACGAACCCCGACACCGATGCCCAATCCATCATCGCCACCCCCGGCTCTCCCGCGGCGCATCCCCCGCGCCGGGCCACCCGCTCGGGCGGCCGTCGACGGGCAGCTTAACGGCGGCTGGCCTAGGCTGCCCTGCGAAAGACATGGGTCACGACGATTCGGGGGGAACGTCACATGCCTCGCACTCCGACCACGCCCGCGCAGATCAGCGGGCACCGGTTCCTGGTTCGCCGGGTCGAACACGCGCTGGTCCGCGCGGACGCCCGCATGCTCCACGATCCTTTGCGTACCCGCGGCAGGGCAGTGGCCGTCGGCGCGGCGCTGCTGGTGCTGGTCATCGCCGGGACGGTGATCCTCGGCCTGCTGCGGCCACGCGACGGAGCCGCCGATGCCGACCTCGTGCTCGTGCGCGACACGGGCGCGCTGCACGTCCGCATCGACGACCGGGTCCATCCGGTGGCCAACCTGGCGTCGGCGCGGCTGGTGCTGGGCCAACCCGCCGAACCGGTGCGCGTGGGCGCCGCAGCGTTGGAGAAGGTGGCCGCGGGGCATCCGATCGGCATACCGGCGGCCCCGGACATCGCGGTGTCGGATCCGCCGCCGGCACCGGCATCGGCGGGGATCTGCGAGGAAGCCTCGGCCGCGCTGCATGAGCCGGTCCTGGTGCGATCGACGGTGGCGCGCATGGGGCCGCTGCCCGAGGGCGGCGATTCCGCGCTGGTCACCGACGGAGCATCGACGTGGCTCGTCCACGACGGGCGCCGGGCCCCCATCGATGTGCAGGACCCGGCGTTATCTCGCGCGCTCGGATTGTCCACCGCCCCGATCCGGCCGGTGGGGGCGCATCTTCTTGAGGCCATCCCCGAAACCGGTGCCGTGCGGGCACCGTCGGTGCCGCGCCGTGGCGAACAGTCCGGCTTCCCGGCGCCCTTCGACGTCGTGGGAAGAATCGTCGACGTCGGCGGGCGCCGGGTGCTCGTGCTTTCCGACGGCGCCGTGGAGGTCCCGCCCGTCGTCGCCGACGTCCTGGCCGCCGAGGGCGGAACGGCCGCGGCAACCGAGGTGGAACTGGCTCACGTCCCGGTCGCGCCGGGCGTCGACCATGGGAGCCTGCCCGGTGAGGTGCCGTGGTGGGCTCCGGCGGACGGGTGGCTGTGCGTCGATGCGGACGACCGGCGGACCGCCGTGACCCATGGCCGGGCGCCCGCCGCCGTGGTGCCGTACCCGGGCGCGGACGGCGTCGGGCCCGCGGCCGACGGCTTTTCTTCCCCGGCCTCCGCGACCGTCGCGGTCGACACCGGGGGCGGGGTCCATCTGGTGGCCGCGGGAGGAACGCGGCATCTGGTGGAAAACCGGAGGACGTTGTCGGCGATGGGCTATCCGGCGACGGTGACGGTGCCCTGGCGTGTGCTCGCCGCCTTCCGGGCGGGCCCCGAACTCACCAGGGACTCGGCCCTGTCCGCTCCCTGACCGGGGACGACGCGCCGGCGAGCCACAGCGCCCGGCCGATGACGGCCACCGCGGTCAGCAGCGCGATCGCCATGATGCGGTGCGTCGGCGCATGGTCGACGCGGGCCGCGGGAGTCGGCGGGGCAGCGGCATGCGGGCCGGCGGCCGCATCCTCGCCGGTCGCCGCAGCCTCGCCCGTGACGGCAACGGCGACGGCATCGGCGTCGATGCCCGTGCGGGCGACCGCGGCGACGGGATCGACGATCCCCGCCCCGACCCCGATCGTGGACGGGGCGGGGGACGCGGTCGCCAGGATCAGCTCGCGGACGCGGGCCGGCGAAGTTTCGGGCGCCCGCGACAGGATCAGCGCCGCCGTGCCGGACACCAACGGGGCGGCGAAGCTGGTGCCGACGATCGGCGTCGCATTCGAGCCGTTGACGTGCAGATCGGCCCACGTCTCGCCGTTGGGCGACGGACCCGCGACGGGACCGCCCGGCGCGGCGACGTCCACCCAGTCGGCGGCCACCGCATATCCCGCCGGCGCATGGTCGACCGCGTCCGGCTCATCTGCGTGCCGGGCGCCGGGATCTCCCGGGAGATCGACGGCCGTGACGGCGATGACCTCGTCCAGGATCGCAGGCCATGCCACCGCTCCGTCGGGGCATTCGCCGCCGATGTTCCCGGACGCCGCGACGACCACCGCTCCGGATTCCTCCGCCCGCTGCACCGCGGCCGTGATCTCCGGGGCCCCGGGCGGCACCATTCCCGGCGGGGCGCACGAGGTCAGCGAGATGTTGATGACCCTCGCCCCCTGCCCGACGGCGGAATCCACGGCGCTGGCCAACGACGCCAGCGTCCCTTCCTCTCCCGTCGTGTGCCGGATGCTCAGCACCCGGGCACCGGGGGCGACCCCGGCGAAGGAGTCGTCTCCCGGGCGTCCCGCCGCGAGCCCCGCCACGAAGGTGCCGTGGGCGTCGCAGTCGTGGAAGGCGCCCGCGCCGCCGGTGACGTCACCGCCGTCGGCGACCCCGCCCAAACGCGGATGATCGGCAACGCCGGTGTCGATGATCGCGATGGTCACGCCCGCCCCGTTCGACATCGGCCACGCGTCGCGGAACCGCAGCACCCGTTCGGCGACCGTCGGTACCGCCATCAGGTCCGGCGACGAGGCCGCCGTGCCCGTGCAGCGGGACTGGGCATGGGCGGCGGGAATCGGGGCGATGGCCGTCGCCAAGCAAACGGCCCCGGCCAGGCACGTTGCACGGCGCCATCGGGAACTCACGGGATCAGCTCCTGGGCCAGGCCCGGCACGCCCGCCACCACCGCCGCCAAGGGCAGGGAGACCGCGATCGCCACCGCCTCGACGAGCTCGAGGACCCTGCGCAAGGTCGGCGTGACGCGACCGGCGGGCACGGCCGCCACCGCGGTCGCCGCCAGCAGCGGGGCCAGGATCAACAGCGAAGCGGGCCATCGGCCGACGTGCCACTGGGCCAGGGCCAGGAGGAGCAGCAATGCGGCACCCGCGCAGCCCAGCGCCGCGGAGGGCACGGCCCGTGCGTGGCCCCGGGACTGAATCAGGCACAGCACCGCGAGCGCCACGACGAGGCCCACCGACCAGCGGTCCGGAGCACGGGTGGCGATCAGGGCGGCTGCGGCGACCAGAACAACCGCCGACCCGGCGACCAATCCGTCGAGCAGGCGGCCGGCCCGCGACGCGATGACGTCGACGGGATCGGCGGGGTCCGGGTCATCGGGAAACGGCTCACCGGCCGCGGGAATGCCCGGCACGCGAACCCCGGCTGCGGCGACGCCGATGCCGGGCGCGACGGTCAATCCGATTACGCCGAGGGCGGAGACGATCGCCGCGGCGGACCGGGCATCGCCGAGCCAGGCCGACGCCGCCGCGAACCCCGCGGCCCCGACGGCCATGACGATGCCCGCGGCCCCCGTCGCGGTGGCGGCCGCGAAGACGGCGCGATCCGTCGGGCGCAGGATCAGCAGCGCCGCCGAGGCGACCGCAGTGCCGGGCACGAGGCCTGCGGCGAATCTCCAGTCCGCCGTGGCCCCGTCGATGGGCACCCCGGCCACCGCGGCACCCGCCATGGCGGAGAACACGAGAGCCTGCCACGACAGGACCAGGGCCGTGGGCGCGGAACCGCCGCGCCGGAGGGCGATGCGCAGACCTGCGGCGGCCATCAACGCGGCGGCGCCGGCCACCCCGGCGGCCAGAACCGCATCATGTTCGGACATACCCAGCACGCCGGCCACCAGCGCAATCGTCGCCGTGGCCGCCACTGCCCGGCCGACGCCCGAATCGACCACCGCCACCCCGGGTGCGTCATCGGAGAGCAGGTCCGCGACGTCGGCGACCATCGGCGGAGGCGCCGGTCCGGGATCATCCGCAATGACCAGGCGATCTCCGTCGACCACCCCGGCGTCGGCGAACCCGGTCTCCGGATCGGCGACGGATCCGCCGGGCAACCGGACCCGCCATGACGCCCCCGGATCCGGGGCGGAGCCGAAGACGTCGACCAGCTCCGGCAGCAACGCCGCCACGGGAACTTCCGCGGGCACGAGCAGATCCGCCCGCCGGGACGGCCCCTGCCCCGGCAGGAAATCCACGCGGACGCGGATCATCGACGCGGTCATGGACATGGTTCCCCCAATCGCGCGGGCATGGCCCGCCACGTGTCGGTGCGCCCGCATCCCCCGTTGGGCGGGCGCGCCCCCACAGGGTGGCCTATGCTCTGCGTCGCGTCCAGCCGAAACGGCTGGTTCATTCTCGGGGGGATGACGACGATGGGGGAAGCGCATTCGCGCACCACGATGACCGACCGTGCCGTGGAAACGGCGCCCGGCGGCGAAACTGGAACGGCGGGCGGCTCCGCGGGCGTTTCGACGGTCGGGGCGTCCGGGCCGGGGCGCCTGCCCCGGATCCCCGGGCCCGGGCCCAGGGCGGGGGACATCCGGCCCGATGCGCCGCCGGAGGCGCCGGAACCCAAACCCGTGCCCTTGATGCGGGCGCTGCTGCCGGTGGTCATGCTCGTCGCGGTGGTGGGGATGGTGGCCGTGATGGTGGTCTCCGGATCGGCCAGGAACCCGATCACCTTCATGTTCCCCCTGCTCATGGTGGTGTCGACGCTGGGGATGATGGCGGGCGGCGCCGGCGGGACGACGGACGTCGGCCCCGCCCGGCGCGACTACCAGCGGCACCTGGCCAGCGTGCGCCGGGCGGTGGCCGACGCGGTGGGGATGCAACGGGCCAGCGTGGTTCACGTTCATCCCGACCCCCGGGACGCGTGGACGTTCGCGGGCACCCGCCGGCTGTGGGAACGCGGCCCCGGCGACGACGATTTCGGCGCCGCCCGCATCGGGACCGGCCCGCACCAGCCGGCGACCCCGGTGACGCCCCCGGCGGTCGCGGCGCCGGAGAAGCTCGACCCGGTGTCCGCGGTCGCGCTGCGCCACGTGGTGCGGTCGGCGCGGACCGTGCCGGATCTGCCGGTGGCCGTGGACCTCCGCGCCTTCCCGGTGGTGTCGGTGGGCGGGGACGCCGAACCCGCGCGTGCGCTCGTGCGGGCGATCGTCGCCCAGGTGGCTGCGTCGCACCATCCCGAGGACGTGGCCATCGCCGTCGCCGGCGTGGGCCCCGAGTGGGAGTGGATCAAATGGCTGCCGCACAACGCCCGGCCGGGGCAATCGGGCAAGTCAGAGAAGCCGGGGCCGGAACTTCTGCGGGCGGCGACGGTTCCGGAGCTCGCGGACATGCTGGACGGAATGGAGGCGGAGCTGGTCATGGTCATCGCCGATGCCCGGGACCTGGATCGCGCGCCGGAGCACTTGGATCTGCTCCTGGGTACGCAGCGCGCGGAGGGCGGGACGACGTCGGTGCTCGCGGTGCCCGCGGATCCAGGCGGCGAGACCGCGGCGGCCGCCGCTGCGTCGGGGTTGGCCCTGTCCGTGATCGATGGTCGGGTGCGCGCCATCACTGCGGCCGGGGAAGAGGACATCGCCGCCGCCGATGCACTTGGTGCCGCGGCGGCGGAAGCGTTGGGCAGGCGACTCGCCGGGCAGTTCGTGGCCCGCTCCCGGGTCGACGCGGGCCCGCTGCACGACCCGGTGCTGGCGGAGCTGGGCCTGGCCCCGCCGCCGGGGACCCTGCGCTTCCGGGAACGCCTCGGCCCCGATCGCCTGCGCATCCCCATCGGCGTCGCCGCCGGCGGGGAGGTGCTGCACCTGGATCTCAAGGAGTCCGCGGAGGGCGGCGTCGGCCCGCACGGGCTGTGCATAGGCGCGACGGGCTCCGGCAAATCGGAGCTGCTGAAATCGATCGTGCTGGCGCTGGCCGCCACGCATGGCCCGGACCAGCTGAACCTGGTGCTGGTGGATTTCAAGGGCGGCGCGACGTTCCTCGGCGTGGAGGGGCTGCCGCACGTGTCGGCCGTGATCACGAACCTCGCCGACGAGCTGATCCTCGTCGACCGCATGCAGGACGCCATCCGCGGCGAGATGACCCGGCGCCAGGAGCTGCTGCGGCAGTCGGGCAACTTCCCGGGAGTCGCGGAGTACGAGGCGGCGCGCCGGGCGGGGCGGACGGATCTCAAACCGCTGCCAGCGCTGGTCATCGTGGTCGACGAATTCTCGGAATTGCTCGGCCATCGCCCGGAGTTCGCCGAGCTCTTCGTGGCGGTGGGCCGCCTCGGCCGGTCACTGCACATGCATCTGCTGCTGGCCAGCCAGCGGTTGGAGGAGGGGCGGCTGCGCGGCCTCGACAGCCACTTGTCCTATCGCATCGGGTTGAAGACCTTCTCCGCCGCCGAGTCCCGCAGCGTCCTCGGCGTCCCCGACGCCCATCACCTGCCGGCCACGCCCGGTGCGGGTTTCCTCAAGACCGACGCCGGCGCGCCGGTGCGGTTCCATTCCGCCTACGTGTCCGGGCCGGTTCCGGAGGACGCCGGTCGTCCCGCGAGCGCCCGTGGCCAGACCTCGGGTGCGCGGGTGGTCGAGTTCGTCGCCATGGGCGGGACGGCAGTCGGGGACGGCAGTTCGCTTGACGACGCTCCGGAGACCACGTCGCCCCGGACGCCGTCGCAAAGCATCTTGGGTGCCACGGTCGATGCGATGGCCGGTCATGCCCATGGAGCCCACCGGGTGTGGTTGCCGCCGTTGCCCGCGCGCACGGCGCTGGCGGATGCGGCGGATTCGTCGCTGGCGCCGTTGACGGCGTCGGTGGGGCTCGTCGACCGGCCGCTGGAGCAGCGGCAGGACCCGTTCCTCGTCGATCTGTCGGGCACCGGCGGACACGCGGCGATCGTCGGGGCGCCGCGGTCGGGCAAGTCGACGGCCGTGCGGACCATGGTCGCGTCGCTGGCGTTGACCACCCCGGCGCGGAAGCTGCACGTCCACGTCATCGATTACGGCGCGGGTGGGTTGTCCGATCTCGCGGCATTGCCGCACGTGGCGTCGGTGACCCACCGCGGCGACGCCGACAAGCTCAACCGCGTGGTGTCGGCGGTGGCCGGGGAGGTCGCCGCGCGCGAGGAACGGCATCGGCGGAAGGGCTGGCACACCATCGCCGACGCGCGGGCCGGCGGCGAACCCGACGTGCTGCTGGTCGTCGACGGGTGGCCCGCGCTGCGCCAGGAGCACCAGGCCCTGGGCGACCGGGTGCAGGGGATTTTGTCGGATGGGCTGGCCGTGGGCGTGCACGTCGCGCTGACCGCACATCGGTGGACCGAGCTGCGGCCGGCGGTGCGCGATTTGATGGGGACGCGCATCGAACTGCGCCAGGCGGATGCGATCGACTCCGTCGTCGACCGCAAGGCCGCGAAGCTGGTGCCCGATTCACCGGGCCGGGGGCTGTCGCCGGACGGTTGCGGGGCGCTGATCGCCGATTCGGGCCCCGCGGACATCGCGGAGGTCGCGCGAGCGTGCCTCGCCCGGGGAGACGAACGGGTGCCGCAGCTCAAGCTGCTGCCGGAACGAGTCGGATGGGCGGCGGTATCGGGGGCCGTCGCCGCGGGGTCGGTGGCGGTGGGCCTCGACGAGGAGTCCCTCGCGCCGGTGCGTTTCGACCCGGACCGCGACCGCCATCTGCTGGTCTTCGGCGCGGCCGGTTCCGGGCGGACGACGGCGCTGCGGACGGTCGTCGAAGGGATGCTGCGGACGCGGCCGACGTGCAAGTTCCTGGTCGTCGATTACCGCAGGGGATTGCTCGGCGCAGTGCCCGAGGATCGCTTGGCCGGGTACGCCGGATCACCGGCGGTGGCGGAGCCCATGGTCGCCGAGCTCGCCGCCGCGCTGCGGGGCCGGTTGCCCGGCCCGGACGTCACCCCGGAGCGGTTGCGGGCCCGGGATTGGTGGGAGGGGCCGGACATCGCGGTCGTCGTCGACGACTATGACCTGGTGTCGGGGTCCAGGGGATCGCCGCTGACCCCGCTGGGCGAGTTCATCCCGCACGCGGCGGACATCGGCCTGCACGTGGTGTTGGCCCGGCGCACGGGAGCGGCGACCCGGGCGCTGCACGATCCGGTGCTCGGCGCCGCGAATGACCAGGGCGCCACGGGACTGGTCCTGGACGGCTCGCGCGAGGACGGGCCGATTCTCGGCGTGGCGCTCGGGCAGCGGCCGCCGGGGCGGGGCACGTGGGTGGAACATGGCCGGGCGCCGCGGGTGATGCAGGTGGCACTGCCGCCGGAGACGGCGACGGAGACGGAGGCTGGGCAAGAAAAGGAAGGCGACGGCGATGCAATCCGTTGATGCAGCGGCGGGCGGGCCGAGGGTCCTCCACGCGTGGGGTCAGGCGGCCTGCGGGCCCGACGGTGATGCCGGGCTGATCGACGGGTTCGGGGCGCCTCCGGATGTCGTGGTCACGCCGTCTTACTGGGGTGGCCGCCGCCGGGAGCTTCTTTCGGGGGAGCTGGTCCGCCGTGGTTTCGACCCGCGGATCGGCGACCTCGCCACCGAGCTGATGGGCCTGGAACGCCCGACGGTCGGCCATAGCTTCCTCATCGAAGTCGAGGCCGGCCGCATCTGCGTGTCCCGCCTCGACTTCGATTCCGGGCTCGCCGATTCGCGGCTGTCGTTTCGGGGAGGCGATGCGACGGAAGTGATCGGCGACGTGGTCGGCGAGTTGCTTACCGACGTCGCCGACGGGGACATCCGAGGCACCGCACCCGGGGCGGCCGGCGCCATGCCGGGCCCGGTTGATTTCGATGACGTGGAGTTCATTGTCGCGGACGAGGGCGACAGACTGGTGGCGGACATGCGCAGACGGGGATGGCTGGCGTTTCCCGTGCCGGTGCATGCGTTGGGCGTGGCCGGTGCGGGCAGCGGTCGTGGTGTCGGGGCCGCGGATTCGGAGTTCGAAGTCGGCCGGGAAGAAGAACGTGCCGGCGGCGGCTTGGACGTCGCGGCGTTGCGGCGCAGGGCGCGCGCCATCGAACGGCGGCCGCGTGGCCGGGGCTTGGCGAAATCGGCGCCGGCTCTTGCCGCCGCGCTGGTGGTGGGGGTTGCGGTGGCGGCGATCGTGCTGATCGTCGATGGTCCCGTGGGGGAAGTATGGCGCGAGGAAGCGGAGCTCGCCGCCGCCGTGGACGACCGTGAAGCGGTGGGCGCGTCCCCGGGAGACCCGGGGCCGCCCACCGAGGATCCGGCGCGGTCCCACGCCGATCCCGTTTCCCCGCGTGCCCCGGGCGCCCCAGGCGATCCGGGTGCCCCGAAAGTCGCCCCCGCCCCGCTCCGTGAACTCGTGGGAGAGGGTGTCCGCGTCGAGCTGCCGGAGGGCTGGCGCATCGACGAGGGCACCGCCCCCGCATCCGGGTCCCTGGTCGTCGTCGATGGCGGGCCCATGCGGATCCTCGTCACGGCGGGGGAAGTGCCCGCGGAGATGGGTGCCGATGGTTTGGTCGCCGGCCTCACCGCGCACGCGGCCGGGGATCCGGCGATGGATCGGGTGCGCAGGGAGGTCATCGACGGCCTCGAGGTCGTGATCCACGAGGAGCGGCCCGGAGACGGGTCCGTCGTGTTGTGGCAGCACCGGCTCGTCGACGGATGGCAGGTGTCGGTGGGTTGCCAGTTCCGCGGCGCGACCATCCCGCAGGTGCGGCCGGTGTGCGGGCAGGCGCTGCGGACGGCGGGGATCGCGCACCGGTGACGTGAATACGAGAAGCGAATGCGCGTGAGGTGAGGGGGAAGGAGACGTCGCCGGGGGTG
>DGYMI06202__coassemble_1644_pt1 | contig 10912 bp, 7 predicted proteins | sample DGYMI06202__metabat2_high_PE_017 | metagenome-assembled genome bin DGYMI06202
GGTCACCCTGGTGGCCGTGGACCAGAAGGATCTCCTGGCCGGTGTCGTCCCGGCGGAACACCACGGCCTCGACGGGCACGAGTCCGGCGAAGAACGGCCCGGCCACGCCGGTGCCGGGATGCTCCGTGTTCCAGAGGTGCTCGCGCACGAAGCCGGAATCCTGCAGAACGACGTCGTGGTTGCCCCACATCCGGATCAGCCGGCCGGCGCGGTGGAACTTCAGCTGACGCTCCCACACGGCGCGATTGGCGCGGATGATGTGCTTGTAGTCGTATTCCCACAGCTCATCGCCGTCGCCGGCTTCGACGTAGGTGAATCCCTCGTTCCAGTAATGGTCGAGGGCGGCGGTGTAGGAGTTCTTGTTCTTCAGGAATTCGTCCGCCTTCGACCCGTCGCCGCGGTGGCAGTCGCTCATGATGACGTACCGCGACTCGTCGTCGATGTGCTCGACGCGGGCGCCCCGGTACGCCTCGCTGAGGCGTTGCATGGTCTTCAACGGAAATCACCCCATCAAAATAGGCTTTCGGCATCGAGCATAGATCCGACTGGAGGCGGCTTCACGACGAAAACCGCCCCGCCCGGCCAGAAGGCCGAAACGGGGCGGTGATCGTCGAAAAGCGGGGAGCGGAACCTAGCAGTCGTAGTACATCTCGAACTCCTGCGGCGTCGGGCGCAGGCGGACGGGCTCGATCTCGGTGGTGTACTTGTAATCGATGTACGTCTGGATCAGGTCCTCGGTGAACACGTCGCCCTCGAGCAGGAACTCGTGGTCGTCGCGCAGGGCCTGCAGGGACGCCTCCAGCGAGGTCGGCGCCTGCGGGATGTCGGCGGCCTCCTCCGGCGGCAGCTCGTAGAGGTCCTTGTCCACCGGGGCGTGCGGCTCGATGCGGTTCTTGATGCCGTCCAGGCCGGCCATCATCATCGCGGCGAAGCCCAGGTACGGGTTGCCCGACGGGTCCGGGGCGCGGAACTCGACGCGCTTGGCCTTCGGGTTCGAGCCGGTGATCGGGATGCGCACGGCCGCCGAACGGTTGCGCTGCGAGTACACCAGGTTGATCGGCGCCTCGAAGCCCTTGACCAGGCGGTGGTACGAGTTCAGCGTCGGGTTGGTGAACGCCAGCACCGCGCCGGCGTGCTCCAGGATGCCGCCGATGAAGTAGCGCGCCATGTCGGACAGGCCGCCGTAGCCGGACTCGTCGAAGAACAGCGGCTTGCCGTCCTTCCACAGCGACATGTGGGCGTGCATGCCCGAGCCGTTGTCGTCCGCCAGCGGCTTGGGCATGAAGGTCACGGACTTGCCGTTGCGCCACGCGACGTTCTTGATGATGTACTTGAAGCTCTGCAGGTCATCGGCCGCATGCAGCATGGAGTTGAACTTGTAGTTGATCTCCTGCTGGCCGCCGGTGCCGACCTCGTGGTGCTGGCGCTCCAGCTCGAAGCCCGCGTCCGCCAGGTGCTTGCACATCTCGTCGCGCAGATCCTGGTAGTGGTCGTACGGCGCGACGGGGAAGTAGCCGCCCTTCATGCGGGTCTTGTAGCCCAGGTTCGGGGAGCCGTCCGGGTTCTCGTCCTTGCCGCGGTTCCACCAGCCCTCGACGGAGTCGACCTCGTAGTAGCCGGCGTGGGCGTCGGTGCGGAACTTCACGGAATCGAAGATGTAGAACTCCGCCTCCGCGCCGAAGAAGCACGTGTCCGCGATGCCGGTGGACTGCAGGTACTCCTCGGCCTTGCGCGCGATGTTGCGCGGATCGCGGGAGAACGGCTCCAGCGTGAACGGGTCATGGACGAAGAACTTGATGTTCAGCGTCTTGGCCTTGCGGAACGGGTCGATCTTCGCGGTGCCCAGGTCCGGCAGGAGGGTCATGTCGGACTCGTCGATGGTGGTGAAACCGCGGATCGACGAACCGTCGAACGCCAGTCCCTCGGCGGCGGCGTCCTCGTCGAAGGCCGAAGCCGGGATGGTGAAGTGCTGCTCGGTTCCCGGGACGTCGGTGAAGCGGACGTCGACGAACTCGATGCCCTCCTCCTCGATGTACTTGACGACCTCGGCGGGGGAGGTGAAGCTCATGTGCGACTCCTTACGTGGCGAATGTCGTAATCCACTTTAACGAAATTCCCCCGCGCCGTTTACGCCCCGCCCACGCAACGCGCGCCACACGGTCCGTTTCGGGCCGGGTCGCGATGCGGGGAGGGGTTTCGCGGTGGCCCGGCGTTTTTCGCTTGACGACGAATCGGCCGACGTTCGTCGCAAAGCAAAGGGCCGCTACACTGTGGCCCCATGGCCGACAAGAGCAATTGGCTCGAAGGACCCCAGGTCCCCGGGCAATTCGACGACCCCGACAACCTTTCCTCGTACCCCGGGCAGAACCTCGGGTTGAACCAATCGGGGGAAGGGTCACAGGCGTCGCTGCTGCGGCGCGTGGGCGGCATCCTGATCGACTGGGTGGTGAGCATGTTCCTCACCGCCGCCGTCTACCCGTTCGCGGGCCCCAGCGATGAGCAGCTCGAGCAGTTCGGCGACCCGTTCATCGCGTGGCAGTCGTTCACCGCGACCTGGACCCTGCTGATCTTCCTGGTCGTGGGCACGGTGTCGGTGTGGTTGTTCGGCCGCACCCCGGGCCAGGCGATGCTGGGCATGGGCGTCGCCCGCGTCGACGTCCCCGGCACCCGCGTCGGTCTGTGGCGCTCGTTCCTGCGTTCCTTCCTGACCCTGCTGCTCCTGCCGCCGGCGATCCAGGATTCGGACCTGCGCGGCATGCACGACCGCGCCACCGGCACCGCCGTCGTCCGCGGTTAGCGGAAACCGGTCCCACGGAAGCGGGCCCAGGATTCGGGCTCCAGGATCCGGGCGTCCTCTCGTGGGGCCTCCCGCCGTGGGGGCCTCTGAATGGGCACCGGCCCGGTGACAACGGAAAACCGCCGTCGCACCCCTTTCCAGGGGCGACGGCGGTTTCGTTTTGCCGTGATCCGTAAACCGGGGCGGTCGGCGGGGCCGGTGGCGCGGCGGCCACGTGACCGCGTGCGGCGGGGCGTGCAACCGCGGTGCAGATGAGGCGAAGCCCACGTTCCGGCCACCCCGCATGAGGGGATCCCGGGGACGGCTGCGGGAACACGGGCGCCGTTGGATCAATCTCGGTGAGGCCTTAGCGGCACGGGCGCAGCTACATCAAGGCGACCACGAGCAGCTGGGCGATGATGATCTTCACGATCATCGCCATCGGATACACCGTGGAGTAGCCCATCGCGGGCAGCTCGTTCTTCGCGTGGTCGTTGACGTACTGCAGCACCGCCGGGTGGGTCTGCAGGCCGGCGAGAATGCCGGCGGTCTGGCCGAAGGGGATCTTCAGGAACTTGTGGCCGATGACCAGGGTCAGGATCGCGGAGCTCAGCGCGATGATCGCCGCCATGCCCAGCACCGTCAGCGACGACGGGTCGGACAGGGCCTCCTTGAAGCTCGCGCCGGCGGTGGTGCCGATGCCGGCGAGGAACAGCGCCAGACCGACCTGGCGGAACGCCAGGTTCGCCGAGTAGGGGATGGGCCACACCAGCGGGCCCGTGCGGCCCAGGGCGCTGAGCACCAGGGCGACGACCAGCGGACCACCGGCGGAGCCGAGCGAAATGGACACGCCACCTGGGATCGGCACCGGGATCATGCCCAGCAGCACGCCGAGCAACAGACCCAGGACCAGCGGGAACAGGTTGACGTCCGACAGGCGCTTGTAGGAGTCGCCGAAGAACTTCGTCGCGTAATTGATGCGGTCCGGCGTGGCCACGACACGTACGCGGTCGCCGAGCTCCAGCTTCATGTCCGGCGACGCCACCATGTCCAGGTCACCGCGGCGCACGCGGGTGATGACCATGCCGTTCATCTTCGGGTGCAACTGCGACAGCGGGATGCCGCAGACCGTGTCCGACGACACGAAGATGCGGCGGAACTCCAGCCGGCCGTCGTGCGTCGGATCACCCGGCAGCAGCGTGCCGATCTGCTTCGCGGCCTCCGGGATCTCGTCCTCGGTGCCCACGACCGACACGACGTCGCCGACCTCGATGGTGTCGCCCTCCGCCGGCACGTACAGGCGGCCCTTGTGCTCGATGCGCGAGATGCTCACGTCGACGCCCAGCTTGCCCGGAAGGTCCGTCACGGACGGCAGACCGGCGCGCTCGACCTCGATGCGTCGGGTGTGCAGCGGCAGCGCCGCCACGCCCGCGTCCAGGGCCTCCTTGTCATGGTTGACCCGGAACACCTTGGACATGATCGCCACCGAGGCAATGACGCCGATGACGCCGATCGGATACGCCAGCGAATAACCGATGACCGGCATCTCCAGCTTGCTCTCCAGGTCGGGGTCGTCCGCGATGACGTGCGGCAGCGAATCGACCACCGCGGCCAGCGCCGGGGTGTTGGTCAGGGCGCCGGTGAACGTGCCGATGCCCTCGGCCTCGCCGATGGGGAACAGCTTGATGATCAGCAGCGCCTCGAGGCCCACGAACGCCAGGATGCCCAGGCCGAAGAGGTTGTGCCGCACGCCGCGCGACTTCAGCGACGCGAAGAACTCCGGCCCCGACTCCAAGCCGATCGTGTACACGAACAGCGACAGGCCGAGGATGTAGATCAACGGCGGGATGTGGATCCCCGGCTCGAACGTGGCCAGGCCCAGGCCCACGAACAACACGGCGGCGACGCCGAGCTTGAAACCGAAGATCTTGATCTGGCCGATGGCCAAACCGAGGACCATGATGACGAGCAACGCCAACAGCTGATTTTCGACGAGTATCTGCACGAGCCCCATCGTGGCACACTTCCCGGATCCGCTCCCGGCGAGGAGAGGGCCGCTCGAGGATGCCGCCGAGGCGTCGTTAAGCAGGAAAAACACGGAAATGCCCGAAACGGCAAAACCGCCGCCACCCCGAACGGGGTGACGGCGGAGACCGAACCGGAAAGCCGGGGAAAAGCTAGTCCCGCTTCTCCTGGCGCTGCTGCATGCGGCGCGCGCGGCGGTTCATAGACTGCTGGCGGGCGCCCTTGGGCAGCGGGCCCTTCGGCAGCGCGGCGCGGGCATCGCGGATCTTCTCCATCGACTCCACGCGGGACGCCAGCTTGTTGGCCTGGTCCTTGTTGTAGTTGCGGGGGAAGCGCAGCATCTCGCGCTGCAGCTTCTTCACAGGCACCTGGCCCTCGCCCGAACCCGCCATGATCTCGTAGATCGGGGTGTCGCCGAGGAAACGCGCCAGCGTCTTCTTCTCGCGGGCCATCATCGACTTGACGCGGTTCGGGTCACCCTCGCCGACCAGGACGACGCCCGGGTTGCCGATGACGCGGTGCACCGCATCCAGCTGCTGGTTCGCCTGTGCCGCCGTCTTGACGTGCCACGTCACGCCGACGCCCGAGCGCATGTTCTCCAGCGCCCAGCCGGCCGCGCCCATCTGGCCCTCGGCCTCGGAGTAGAACGACGCCTCCAACCGCTTGGTGAAGATCCACATCGCCACCGCGAAACCGATCGACAGGCCCAGCAGCGGCAGGAACCACACCCACATGCCGCCGAGCAGCAGACCGATCAGCAACAGCACCAGCACCGGGCCCAGCAGGCCCAGCAGCATGTACGGGATCAGCTTCTTGTCGCGGGACTTCTGCAGCTTGAAGGCCTGCCACAACTGGCCGCGGGTCTCCTTGCGCTTCGCGCGCTTGGCCGACCGCTGGGCCTTCTTCGCCGCCTTCAGCTCATCCTTGTTCGCCATGGCCACAACTCTAGGGCATGCGCGTTTCGGGGGATGAAACAGGCCCGGGCGTTGGCGGGCGCCCCTTTTGCTTGACGACGACCACCGTCCCACGCCGAAGGCCCGGCCGCCACGGAATGACGTGGCGGCCGGGCCGTCGCAAAGCAAAAACGCGAAAGAAGGGGAGGGGCCGGGTTAGCGGGGAGGGACCGGGCTAGCGGGCCGGGGCGACCTCGGAATCCTTCGACGCGCCGTAACGCTCCAACAGGGACGACGCCTCCTGGTTGGTGGAGACGTCCTCGCCCAGCGCCGACAGGTGCTCCGGCAGCTTCTCGCCGCGGGCGGCCAGCGCGCGGGCGAACAGACGGCCGGCGCGGTACGACGAACGCACCAGCGGGCCCGCCATGACGCCGGCGAAGCCCATCTCGTAGGCGGCCTCCGACAGCTCGACGAACTCCTCCGGCTTCACCCAGCGGTCGATCGGGTGGTGCATCGCCGACGGGCGCAGGTACTGCGTGATGGTGAGGATGTCGCAGCCGGCGTCGTGCAGATCCTGCATGGCGCCGAGGATCTCGTCGCGCTCCTCGCCCATGCCCAAGATCAGGTTCGACTTCGTGACCAGGCCGGCCTGGCGCGCCCGGGAGATCATCTCCAGGCTGCGGTCGTAGCGGAACGCCGGGCGGATCTTCTTGAAGATGCGCGGCACCGTCTCGATGTTGTGCGCGAACACGTCCGGGCGGGCCTCGAACACGGCCTCCGCCGCCGAACCGTCGCCACGGAAATCATCGACCAGCAGCTCCACGCCCGTGCCCGGGTTGAGCTCGCGGATCTGGCGGCACGTCTCCGCGTACAGCCACGACGCGCCATCGGCCAGATCATCGCGCGCGACGCCCGTCACCGTGGCGTAGCGCAGGCCCATCTCGCGGACCGACTCGGCCACGCGGCGCGGCTCGTCGCGGTCCAGCGGCTCCGGCTTGCCCGTGGCGATGTTGCAGAAATCGCAGCGGCGCGTGCACTGGTCGCCGCCGATGAGGAACGTGGCCTCCCGGTCCTCCCAGCACTCGTACAAGTTCGGGCAGTTGGCCTCCTGGCACACGGTGTGCAGCGACGCGCCGGACACGCGCTTCTTCATCGCCTTGTACTCGGGGCCCGTCTTCGCGGTGGTGCGGATCCAGGACGGCTTGTGCTCGATGGGCGTCTCGGCGTTTTTCGCCTCGATGCGCAACATGCGGCGACCTTCAGGTGCGGTAGACATGGCCCCCACCCTACAGATCGTGCTTTTCGACGCGGAGCGTGCCGTCGAGAGCGGCGGCGATAGCCGAAGTCAAAGGTTCCCGCAGGTCCGCCACGGTGACATCGCGGCCGAGCTCCTCGCTGAGAGTGGTCACGCCGGCGTCCGCGATGCCGCACGGGACGATGTGCCCGTAGTGGTCGAGGGTGTTGTCGCAATTGAGCGAAACGCCGTGCATGGTCACCCCGTGCGTGACGCGGATGCCGATCGCCGCGACCTTGCGCGACGGCTTCAGCTGCCCGCCGACGACGCCCGCCGGCAGCCACACACCCGAACGTCCCTCGACGCGGCCGGCGTCGGCCAGGCCGAGGTCGCGGACGACGTGGATGACGGCCTCTTCGATGCGTCGCACGTAATCGACGACGTCCAGCGGTTCGGCGAGCTTGATGATCGGGTAGCACACCAGCTGCCCCGGCCCGTGCCACGTGATGCGGCCGCCGCGGTCGACGTCGACGACGGGCAGGCCATTGTCCGGACGGTCCTCCGGCTGCGTGCGCTTGCCGGCCGTGTACGTGCTCGGGTGTTCCAGGGCCCACAGCTGATCGCCGATTTCGCCGGCGGCGCGGGCGGCCGCGGCCTCGGCCTGCTTGTGCCACGTGTCCACGTAGTCGACCACGCCGAGGTCGGCGATCTCCAGCGGTTCGGCGGACGCGCGGATCGAGTCGGTGGGGGACGTCGCCGGGGTGGTGGTATCTGCGCCGGTGTCTGCTGCGGTGTCTGCTGCAGTGGCGTCTGCGGCGCCAGTGCTTGCTGCAGTGGCGTCGGCTGCGGCGGCGTCCGCGGCGGTGCCTGCTGCGGCGGCGTCCGCGGCGGTGGCGTGTTCGGATTCCTTCGTGCTGACCGTGTTCGTCATGCGAAGCAGTCTAGCCCCGTCATGCTTTATGACGGCCCGCGCCCACCTCGCCCGCCACGTCCCTCCTTGCGGCCCGCCCCCGGCCCGCATCGCGACTGCGGACCTCCCGTCGCCCGCATACCCGCCCTCATTGCCGCGGCGCACCTTTCCGCCGCCCACCTCGACCGCCCGCACCGCGACCGAGCACCTCCCCGTCGCTCACCTCGTCCGCCCGCGTCCCGCAGAAAGACGCCGGGCGACCAGAAAGATGCGGTACACCACTTCTTTCTGGTCGCCCGGCATCTTTCTGTGGCGTCGAAGCTTGGTACAGGCCCACAGGAACACGTCGAATGGACAGGTACACGCGGCATTCCGCATGTACCTGTCCATTCGACGTGTACCTGGGCCGGGGCGTGGGCAGAATCCGGATGGCAGGCCCCCGAGTTCGGACTAAATTCGGATGGTGGGCCTCGGAAATGCCGAAATCGGCCGCTGCACCCTTTCGGATGGTGGGCCCCGGAAATGCCGAAGCCGGCCGCCGCACCCTTTCGGATGGTGGGCCCCGGAAATGCCGAAACCGGCCGCCGCACCCTTTCGGATGCAGCGGCCGGCTGCGGAAATCGAGCTCAAGTCGGGCTCCCGGTCGCCCGGGAACCCGATCGGACTAGAGCTCCAGGTCGCTCTCGAAGTTCGCGACCTGCAGGCGGTCGACGACGGTGGTCATGAAGCGACCCGCGTCGGCACCGTCGATCAGGCGGTGATCGTAGGTCATGGGCAGGTAGGCCATGGCGCGGATGCCGATGGCGTCGCTGCCGTTCTCCGTCACCACGACGGCGCGCTTCTTGATGATGCCCGTGCCGACCATCGCACCCTGCGGCGGGACGAGGATCGGGGTGTCGGACAGCGCACCCTCGGAACCGATGTTGGTGATGGTGAACGTGCCGCCGGACAGGTCGTTCGGCTTGAGCTTGTTGTTGCGCGCGCGGTCGGCGATGTCGACGATCGCGGCGGCCAGCTCCGGCAGGGACATGTCCTGCGCGTCATGGATGACCGGGGAGAGCAGGCCACGGTCGGTGTCCACGGCGATGCCGAGGTTGACCTTCTCGTGGTAGGTGATCTCCTTCTTGGAGTCGTCCCACGAAGCGTTGACGTTCGGGTGCGACACCAGGGCCTCGACCATCGCCTTGGCGAAGAACGGCAGGAACGTGAGCTTCACGCCGTGCTTCTCCTCGAAGGCGGCCTTCTTCTCGGCGCGCAGGTCCCACACCTCGGTCATGTCGACCTCGTGGAGCTGGGTCAGCTGCGCGGAGGTCTGCAGCGACTCGAGGGTCTTTGCCGCGGTGATCTCGCGGATGCGGTTGACGCGCTGGGTGGTGCCGCGCAGGTCGGCCAGCTCGGGGCGGACGCCCTTCGTGGACCAGTTGGAGGAAGCCGGCTCGTCGCCCTTGGTCGCCTCGGTGCCGCCCTCGGCGGCCTTGAGCACGTCCTGCTTGCGGATGCGGCCGCCGATGCCCGAACCCTCGACCTTGGACAGGTCGACGCCGTGCTTGTCGGCGAGCTTGCGCACCAGGGGAGTGACGTAGGGGACCTCGGCGTTGGAGGAGGACTTCGCGTCGTCCTTCTTGGCGTCGTCCTTCTTCGGCTCGGACTTCTCCGACTTCGCCTCCTGCTTCGGGGCCTCCTTCTTCGGCTCCGGCTTCTTCTCCTCCTTCTTCGGCTCGGCCTTCTTGGGCTCGTCCTTCTTCTTCGGCTCCTCCTTCTCCTCGGCGGCGGCCTCTGCGGCCTCCAGCTCGGCGTCGTCGCCATCATCGGCGGCGTCGGCGTCACCGACGCGCGCGATGACCGCGCCCACGTCGACGGTGTCGTCGACGTCGAAGAGAACCTCGATCAGGGTGCCGGCGACCGGCGACGGGATCTCGGTGTCGACCTTGTCGGTGGAGACCTCGAGCAGCGGCTCGTCGACCTCGACGGTGTCGCCGACCTCCTTCAGCCAGGACGTGATGGTGCCCTCGGTGACGGACTCGCCGAGTTCCGGCATCTCCACGTCGGAGGCCTTGCCGGAGCCGCCGGACTTCTTCGGCTTCTCGGACTTCTTCTCCTCGTCGGCCGAATCGTCCTTGGCTTCCTCGACGGTGTCGTTGTCGTCCTTGGACTCCGACTCCTCGATGGCTTCCTCGGAGGGCACGTCCGCATCCTCGTCGTCCGAATCATCGGAGTCGTCGGACGCGGCGGCGTCGGCGTCGCCGATGCGCGCGATGACCGCGCCCACGTCGACGGTGTCGTCGACCTCGGCCAGGACCTCGACCAGGGTGCCGGCGACCGGCGACGGGATCTCGGTGTCGACCTTGTCGGTGGAGACCTCGAGCAGTGGCTCGTCGACCTCGACGGTGTCGCCGACCTCCTTCAGCCAGGTGGTGATGGTCCCCTCGGTGACCGATTCGCCCAGCTCGGGCATCTCGACGTCGGTGGCCTTGCCGGAGCCGCCGGACTTCTTCGGCTTCTCGGACTTGTCCTCCGACTTCTCGTCCTCGGCGGCCTCCTCGGCCTCGTCTTCCTCCGCCTCGTCGGCGGAATCGTCGGAGCCGGAGTCGCCGGACTCGTCCTCGTCGCCGATCTTGGCGATGACCTCGCCGACGTCGACGGTGTCGTCTTCCTCGGCCAGGATCTCGAGCAGCACGCCGGCGACCGGCGACGGAATCTCCGTGTCCACCTTGTCGGTGGAAACCTCCAGCAAGGGCTCGTCGACCTCGACGGTGTCGCCGACCTTCTTCAGCCAGGTGGTAATCGTGCCCTCGGTGACGGATTCGCCCAGTTCGGGCATCTCAACAGAGGTCGCCATGTGTGCTCTCCTCGACAATCGCTCAATAGTTGGTGATCACGAACTAGGGTACCGTTTCGCAAACTCTCCCGCTTACGCGGCATGCCCGACGTGCCGGGTTGCGGCGCGTCGGGCATGTGCGGGGGTGCGGTTCGGGCTCGCGCGGGGCCGTCGTCCGGGTGGGGCGGGGACTGTGGCGTTAACCGGGGGCGGGGCGCGATTGCTTTGCGACGCCCGTCGCCACCCGCGCCGGCCG
>DGYMI06202__coassemble_1662_pt1 | contig 10742 bp, 6 predicted proteins | sample DGYMI06202__metabat2_high_PE_017 | metagenome-assembled genome bin DGYMI06202
CGCGACCCATGCGTGCCAGGGGATGGATTCAAACAACAACATGGGGAAGACCCTTCCGAGCGGGCGCGTCCCCCGGCCATCGCTTTTCGACGGCCGAACACAGGCGGGAAAACGCCCTTCTGATGTCTCACCACTCATGTTAGATTGAGGGAAAAGACCAGGCCATAGACACTTTCCTCAATCTGTCCAGTGGCTGCGGCGGTAGGAGAGGGTCACGTATGTCGGATAGTTCGGCGGGTTCGGACGGCGGCCGAGAAACACGCGATGCTTCGGGGGCCCGGGCGGCGTTGGTCGAGGCGCTCAAACGGCGCTTGGCCACGACTCCGTTGAGCAAGGTGTCGGTGGCCTCCCTGGCCGCCGACGCCGGGGTGACCAGGCAGGCGTTCTACTACCATTTCGACGACGTCTACGATGCCGCGACCTGGGTGTTCACCACCGAGGTGGCCGACCACGTCCTCGCACATGCCGAGTACGACCTTTGGGCCGACGGGTTCCTCCGTTTGCTCACGTACATGCGCCGGCACCGCCCCCAGGTGAAGGCGGTGCTCGATTCCCTGACCTGGGTGAAGACGGAGCGGTTCTTCTACCGGGTGCTGCGGCGGATGATGCGCGCGATTGTCGCGGAGCTGGAGGCGGCGGGGGCCGCAGGGGCGGCGGGCTCCGGGGCCTTCGCCAGGCGTCCGTTGTTCGACGCCGACCGCGAGTTCGTGATCCAGCACTACACCCTGACGGTCCTCGGACATCTGCTGCACTGGTTGGCTGGTGGCATGAAGGAGGAGCCCGAGGAATTGGTCCGCCGCCTGGAGATCGTGATGAACGGGCACGTGCGGGAGTCCCTGGACAGGTTCCGGGTCGGCGGGCGCTGATTGCGTCGTTGCCACGGGGCTTCGGTGGTTTCCGACGCCTCCGGTTTGGTGACGGAGTCGGCCCCGGCGAGCGGGTCGGCCGGAGCGAACGTGGCGAACGGGTGTGCGATGGTGGCCGGGCGCTTGTAGGCTGTGCTCATGGCCTTCGCAGCAGAACAACCGGTCGTCGCCCATTCCGAGTTCCGGCCCGTCGGGGAGATCGAGCGCGTCGGCGGTGACTTCGAGGTCATCAGCGACTTCGAACCGTCCGGCGACCAGCCCCAGGCCATCGCCGAGCTGTCCCAGCGCCTGACCCGGGGGGAGCGGGAAGTGGTGCTCATGGGCGCCACCGGCACCGGCAAGTCGGCGACGGCGGCGTGGCTGATCGAGAAGATGCAGCGGCCCACGCTGGTCATGGCACCGAACAAGACGCTGGCCGCCCAGCTGGCCAACGAACTGTCCTCGCTGCTGCCGAACAACGCCGTCGAGTACTTCGTCAGCTACTACGACTACTACCAACCCGAGGCGTACATCGCGCAGACGGACACCTTCATCGAGAAGGACTCGTCCATCAACGAAGACGTCGAGCGCCTGCGCCACTCCGCGACGTCGGCGCTGCTGTCGCGGCGCGACGTGGTCGTCGTCAGCTCCGTGTCCTGCATCTACGGCCTGGGTACCCCGCAGTCCTACCTCGACCGGTCGGCGATGCTGCGCACCGGCGAAGAAGTCGACCGCGACGAGTTCCTGCGCATGCTCGTCGACATCCAGTACGCCCGCAACGACATCGCCTTCACCCGCGGCACCTTCCGCGTCAAGGGCGACGTCGTCGACATCATCCCCGCCTACGAGGAACTGGCCGTGCGCGTCGAGTTCTTCGGCGACGAGATCGATTCCCTCTACTACCTCAATCCGGTGACGGGCGACGTCGTCAAGCAAGTCGAGGAACTCCGGATCTTCCCGGCGACCCACTATGTCGCGGGGCCGGAGCGCATGGAGCGCGCCATCGAGGAGATCAAGATGGAGCTGACCGAGCGGCTGGCGGATTTCGAGAATCGCGGCAAGCTGCTCGAGGCGCAGCGGCTGCGCATGCGCACCGAATACGACCTGGAGATGATCCAGCAGGTCGGGTTCTGCTCCGGCATCGAGAACTACTCGCGGCACATCGACGGGCGCGCGGCGGGGTCGGCGCCGGCGACGTTGATCGACTATTTCCCGGAGGACTTCCTCACCATCATCGACGAGTCGCACGTCACCGTGCCGCAGATCGGCGGCATGTTCGAGGGTGACGCGTCGCGCAAGCGCAACCTCGTCGAGTTCGGGTTCCGCCTGCCGTCGGCGCTGGACAACCGGCCGCTGACGTTCGACGAGTTCGATGCGCGCGTCGGCCAGGTGGTGTTCATGTCGGCGACGCCGGGCCCGTACGAACTGGGGCAAACCGGGGGAGAAGTCGTCGAGCAGGTCATCCGCCCCACCGGCCTGGTGGACCCGAAGGTGGTGGTCAAGCCCACGCAGGGGCAGATCGACGACCTCATCCACGAGATCCGGTTGCGCGAGGAAAAGGGCGAGCGCGCGCTGGTGACCACCCTGACCAAGAAGATGGCAGAGGATCTCACCGACTACCTGCTGGAAAACGGCATCCGCGTCCGCTACATGCACTCCGACGTGGACACCCTCAAGCGCGTCGAGCTGCTGCGCCAGCTGCGGCTGGGCGACTACGACGTGCTGGTGGGAATCAACCTGCTGCGCGAGGGCCTCGACCTGCCGGAAGTGTCGCTGGTCGCGATCCTCGACGCCGACAAGGAGGGGTTCCTGCGGTCGACGACGTCGCTGATCCAGACCATCGGCCGCGCGGCGCGAAACGTCTCCGGCGAGGTGCACATGTACGCCGACTCCATCACCGATTCGATGGCGCGGGCGATCGAGGAAACCGAGCGTCGCCGCGAAAAGCAGATCGCCTACAACACCGAGCACGGCATCGATCCGCAGCCGCTTCGCAAGAAGATCGCCGACATCCTCGATCAGGTCCACGAGAATCAGGCCGAAGGCGGCGATGGGGTGGGCGGCGATGCGGCGGCGGTGGACGCGGTGCTGGCGGAGCGCGCGACCGTCGAGGGCATGCCCAAGGCGCAGCTGCAGAAGCTCATCGACGACATGACCGCTCAAATGGGTGCCGCAGCGCGCGAATTGAAATTCGAGCTCGCCGGGCGGCTGCGCGACGAGATCTACGACTTGAAGAAGGAGCTGCGCGGAATGGAGGAGGCGGGGCTGGAGTAGCGGGGACCGAAGCGGTGGACGCGACGGTGCCCGGGACCGTGCCTTCGACCGTGCCTTGGAGGGTGCTCGGGACCGTGCCCGTGGTGGGCGGCATCTTTCCCGGCGAACGGGGTTAGTGACGGGGGATACTTTTCTGCGCCCGTGAGATGCGCGTCACAATTGGCCGCATCCGTGATGACATGCGCAAATGTTGATTTTTCAGTGAATCGTCATTCGCACTTGCATGGAAACCCCCGGTCGAACCCCCTCGGATTTTGCTAGGGTTGGGCGAACATTAATCACAACCGAGCTTTGCGGAAGGCAGTTTTCATGAGCGCTTACCAGACCATCGTCGTCGGCACCGACGGCTCGAAGTCCTCGCTTCTGGCAGTGGAGCGCGCCGCGGCGATTGCGGCCGCGTTCGATGCGACCCTGGTCATCGGCTGCGCGTACTACGAGAACCAGGACGCCGCCTCCTCCACGCTGCGCCAGGACTCCGTCCAGGTCCTCGGCGACGATCCCGCCCAGCAGAACCTCGACACCGCCAAGGCCGCCGCCGAGGCCGCCGGCGCCACCAAGGTCGAGACCGAGATCAAGGCCGGTTCCCCGGTGGAGGCCCTCATGGCACTGGTCAACGACCGCAAGGCCGACCTCCTCGTCGTGGGCAACCGCGGCATCAACTCCCTGACCGGCCGTCTGCTGGGCTCGGTGCCGGCCGACGTCGCGCGCCAGTCCGACTGCGACGTGATGATCGTCCACACCGTCGCGTAACGCTCTCGCCGTTTCCGCCGCTTCTGCGGCGCAGTCGCCGAACCCCGCCGTCCATCCGTGGCCGGCGGGGTTTTCGCGTGCCGTGACTCAGCCCGCCGGGGCGATGTCCGGCAGCGACTCCGGCTGGGCGTCGGCGACGACGGTGAGGCCCTGCGTGGCGCGGGTCAGCGCCACGTAGAGATCCTGCAGGCCCTGGGGCGACTCGGCGACGATGGCGTCGGGGTCGACGAGGATGACCTCGTCGAATTCCAGCCCCTTCGCGTCGACGACGTCGTGGACGGAGACGTCGGCGTCGTCAAGCAAGCCCGTGACCTCCCCGAGCCGTGCCGCCGGGGCGATGACCGCGATGAGGCGCGAATCGCCGGACTGGCCGCGGGCAATGTCCACCGCACGGCCGATCGCGTCCACGCGCACGGGCGCGCGGCCGGTCGAGCGGATCGAACGCGGCGGCTCCGCCTCCGGCGCGATGTGGGCGAGGACATCTGCCGCGACGTCCATGATCTCCGCGGGCGTGCGGTAGTTGATGGTCAGGCGGTGCAGCCGCCAGCGGTCGCCGATGATCGGGTCCAGTGCGCCGGCCCAGCTCTCCGCGCCGGCGGGCGAGCCGGTCTGGGCGATGTCGCCGACGATGGTCATCCAGCCGTTGGGCGAGCGGCGGCGCACCATCCGCCACGCCATGGCGGACAGCTCCTGGGCCTCGTCGACGATGACGTGGCCGTAGGTCCACTCGCGGTCCCCGGCGGCGCGGTCGGCGGTGCTGCGCACGTCGCGGTCGCGGTGGCGCTCGGCCAGCGCCTCGGCGTCGATGAGGTCGTAGGCCATGAGGATCTCGGCGTCGGAGCCGTCGTCGAGCTCCTGCTGGGCAGAGCCGGTGAGGATGTCCAACGCGTCTTGCGCGTCGGCGATCTGCTCACGCCACCATTCGCGCTCGTCGCCGGCGTCGGCGACGTCGCCGAGGAGCTCCGCCAACTCGTCGAGAAGCGGTGGGTCCGACGGGCCCATCGGGGTGCCGGCCGGCCGCAGCAGGGCCGCGCGGGTGGCGTCGTCGTACTCGGCGGCGGCGGAGGCGATGCGGTCCTCGGACTCGAGCAGATCCGTGAGCAGCTCCTCCGGCGTCAGCTCCGGCCACATGTCGTCGAGGACGCCGGAAATGACGGCGTCGTCGTCGAGTTCGTCGCGCAGGTCCGCGACATCGGTCGTGGACAGCAGATTCTCGCCGCCCAGCGGGTCGGCGCCGATGCGGTCGGCGAGCAGGCGGGCCAGCGACTCCACCAGATGCTCGCGGAACAGCGGGCGCGCCAGATTGTGCGGCTTGCGGGAACGCCGGGCTCGCGTGCGGGCGGCGCGGACCATGGCCGGGGTGATGGCCAACTCGACGCCGTCGAAGGTGACGGTTTCCGCCTCTGCCAGGTCGGGCTGCCGGTCGCGCACGGCCTGGCGGAGGATGTGCGTCATCTCCTCCGAACCCTTGACCTCGCGGGTGGCCAGGGACTCCTCGCCGGTGCCGGACACGCCGGGGTAGAGGTCCGCGATGGTGCGCAGCACCACGCCGGTCTCGCCGAGGCTGGGCAGCACCCGCGAGATGTACTCCAGGAACGTGGTGTTGGGGCCGAGGATGAGCACGCCGGTCTTCGCCAGCTGGTCGCGGTGGGTGTACAGCAGCCAGGCGACGCGGTGCAGCGCGACGGCGGTCTTGCCGGTGCCCGGGCCGCCCTGCACGACCATCGCGCCGCGGCCGGCGTCGCGGATGATCAGGTCCTGCTCGCGCTGGATCGTTTCCACGATGCCGCGCATGTGGCCGGTGCGGGCGGAGTCGATGACCTCGCGCAGCACGGCCTCGCCGCCGACGCCGTCCTCGATGCTCGCTTCGGCACCGGCACCGGCACCGTCGGCACCGGCGCCTGCGGTCGCGTCGTCTCCGGTCAGTCGCTCGTCGTCGATGGCGCGGACCGTCCGCCCGCGGGTGCGCAGGTGGCGGCGCAACGTCACGCCCTCGGGGTGCGCGGTGGTGGCCAGGTAGAACGGCCGGGCCTGCGGGGCGCGCCAGTCCATCAGCAGCGAGCGGTAGTCGTCGTCGGCGTCGGAAAGCCCCATGCGGCCGATGTAGCGCCGGTCCAGCCCGGGGGCGCCGGGGACGGGGTTGTCCGGTTCATCGTCGGCGATGTCGATGCGCCCGAACACCAGGCCCACCTCGGCGTGCCGGTAGCGCTCCAGGTTCGTCTGCAGCCGGTGGTACTCCACTTCGCGTTCGACGCGGGCCTGCGGCTCCGGGTCGTCGTCGAGCATCACCTTCCGCAGCGATTCCTGGTCGCGGCGCCGCGCGGCGTCGAGGTGCGCGTACACCTCGTCCAGATGGTCCTGCTCGGCGGGCAGATCCGGGTGCGGCACGTGCGCTCCAATCATCTTGGCTCTCGGTGGCGGGAAGGAAACAGTTTACGGCACGGGGTTTCCCGCCCGGCCACCGCCGCGTGACGACGGGCCGATGTCACCGCGGGCGCCCGCACCCGTCGGGCACGGCCCGGAAACGCACCGCGGCCCCGTCACCGGGGTGCCGGTGGCGGGGCCGCATGACTGTGCGGGCGGGCGTGGCCTACTTGAAGTTCTTGCGGGCCTTCTTGAGCTGCTTGCGCGCCTGCTTGCGGGACTTCTTCGTTTCCTTGGCCGCGGTGTCGGCGACGTCGGCGAAGTTGTCGCGGGCGGTGTCGGCGGCCTCGGCCAGTGACTCGCGGGCGGTTTCGGCGGCGCCGACCAGGGTGTCGCGGGCGTCCTCGGCGAAGGAGGCCAGCGAATCCTTCCAGTCGTCCTTGTTGTCGGCGACGTAGTCCTCGGCGCGGTGGTACGCGACGGCGGTCTTGTCCTGCAGGTCGGCGCCGGCGACCTGGGCCTTCTCGGCCCACTCGGCGGCGGTGCCCTTGAGCTCCTCGGCACGCTTCTCGGCCTCCGACTTGGTCGGCAGCGCCTTCTGCACCTTCTTGTTCACCTGCTTGCCGGCGTGCTCGGCGCGCCAGGCCAGACCCGGGCGGCCGGCGGTGTCGGCGGTGGCCAGGAACAGGCCGCCGAGCAGCGCGACGTCGGTGAGGAAGCCGGTCTTGCGGGCCTTGCGCTCCTTCGGGTCCTGGGTCTCCCAGAACGAGTGGCGGGCCAGGGCCGTGGGCACCTGCACGACGGCCAGGGCGGTCGCGGCGACGCGGGGGGCCTTGCCCAGTGCGTACAGGGCGCCGGCGGCGACCTTGGTGCCGGCGACGATCTGCACGGACGTCTGCGGGTTGCTGGGCAGGAAAGAGACGTACTGGGCGGGCACGACGGTGCGGAGTCGCTTGGTCACCTCGCGGGCGCCTTCGACGTGGTCCTTCTGGTTCATCAGGGTGTCCACGCCATCGGCTACGAAGACCGAGGCGAGCATCGGACGGGCGAGCTTGCGGATCATTTTCGAGGTCATCTCCTGTTTGTCGTGTGTCTCGTCTGCGGGCCGGGGCCGGTCGGCGGTGATGTCGAATCCGCGCGAGCCTGCTGCGGTGCCCTATGTATCGATCTTACGCGGGGTTGTACCGGGTGTCCGGGGTTTACCAGCCGCGGTTGCGCCATTCCTCCAGGTGGGGGCGCTCAGCGCCCACGGTCGTATCCGAACCGTGACCGGGATGGACCGTGGCGTCGTCGGGGTACGCGTCGAAAATGCGCTCTTCGACGTCGTGGAGCAACTGGGCGAAGTTCTCCTGGTTCGCGGTTTTGCCCACCCCTCCGGGGAAGAGGGAATCGCCGACGAAAAGGTGGATCGGGGCGTCGTCGGCGGGGGATTCCGCATTGGCGGGCTCGCCGGCGTCGAGGCCCAGGCCCACGCCGCCGCGGGTGTGGCCGCGCAGGATGAAGGACACCAGCGTCGCCCCGTCGCCGAAGGTGACGGTGTCGCCCTGGTCCAGCAGGCGGTCGGCCGGGACCTCGATGTCGGGCGCATCGAGGGAGGAGGTGAGGTGCTCGGCGCCCCACGCCTCGACCAGTTCCGCGAGCGCCTGCACGTGATCGCCGTGGGAATGGGTGGTGACGATGGTGGTCACCGTCGCCCCGGCCGCGTCGGCGAGCGCCTTCAGGTGGTCGGCTTCGTCGCAGGCGTCGATGAGCAGCGAACGCTCGGGGGCCCTGGTGTCCACGAGGAGATGGCAGTTGTTGTCCATCTCGCCGACGGAGGTCTTGTACACGTCGATGGCGCCGACGCGCACGCGCTGGACTTCGTGGCGGGAGAGGTCTCCGGTGTAGTCGTCGTTGATGGTGACGTCGTGTGCGGTCATGGCCGCCAGGGTAGCGGGGGTCGGCGGTTCCCGCCGGGTTTCTTTCGAACGGATGTATGAGTGATGTATCATCGCGGAGGATCAGTCCGACTAGGAAAGGTGCGCACGTTGGCCGAACGGCTCATCGTCCGTGGTGCCCGGGAGCACAATCTCAAGGGCGTCGACATCGACCTCCCCCGCGACAAGATGGTGGTGTTCACCGGTTTGTCGGGGTCGGGCAAGTCGTCGCTGGCGTTCGACACGATCTTCGCGGAGGGGCAGCGCCGTTACGTCGAGTCGCTGAGCTCCTATGCCCGCATGTTCCTGGGGCAGATGGAAAAGCCCGAGGTCGAGTTGATCGAGGGCCTGTCGCCGGCGGTGTCCATCGACCAGAAGTCGACCAACCGGAACCCGCGGTCGACGGTCGGCACCATCACCGAGGTGTACGACTACCTGCGTCTCCTCTTCGCCCGCACCGGTACGGCGCATTGCCCGACCTGCGGCGAGGTCATTTCGTCGCAGACCCCGCAGCAGATCGTCGATCAGGTGCTGGAGATGCCGGAGGGCACCAAATTCCAGGTGCTGGCTCCGGTGGTGCGCACCCGCAAGGGCGAGTTCGTCGATCTCTTCGCCGAGTTGGCCGCCGAGGGGTATGCGCGCGTCGTCGTCGACGGCGAGATGCACCGCCTGACGGATCCGCCGACGCTGGAGAAGCAGGTCAAGCACGACATCGACGTCGTGGTGGACCGCCTGCAGGTCAAGGCGGCGCAGAAGCAGCGCCTGACCGATTCGGTGGAGACGGCGCTGCGCCTGGCCAATGGCGTGGTGGTCATCGATGCGGTCGGGCTTGACGACGATGACGAGAACCGGTTGCAGAGTTTTTCCGAGAACATCTCGTGCCCCAACGGGCACCGGATCGACATCGAGGAACTCGAGCCGCGGTCGTTTTCGTTCAACTCCCCGTACGGCGCCTGCCCGGCCTGCGATGGCCTGGGCACGAAGCTGGAGGTCGACGAGGATCTGATCATCCCGGATCCGTCGAAGCCGGTGACCGAGGCGATCGGGCCGTGGAACCGGACCCTGAACAAGAAGTACTTCGAGAAGCTGGTCACGGGGTTGGCCGATGCGATGGGCTTCGATCCGTCGACGCCGCTGCAGGATTTGACGAAGGCGCAGCACAAGGCGCTGATGCACGGGTCGAAGCACAAGATCAGCGTGCGGTACCGCAACCGTTACGGCCGCACCCGCGAGTACACGGCGCCGTTCGAGGGCGTCATGCCGTACCTGCACCGGAAGCTGGAGCAGGCGGACAGCGAGTCGCAGAAGGAGCGCTACCAGGGTTACATGCGCGAGGTGCCGTGCAGCACGTGCGGCGGCACCCGTCTGCGCCCGGAGATCCTGTCGGTGACGCTTGCGGCGGAGGGTTTCGGCGAGAAGTCGATCGCGGGTCTGACGGCGCTGTCGGTCGCGGATTGTTCGGCGTTCCTCGATTCGCTGACCCTGGGCAAACGCGAGGAGATGATCGCCGGCCGCGTGCTGCGCGAGGTGCAGGCGCGCCTGCGTTTCCTGCTCGACGTCGGGCTGGATTATCTGTCGCTGGAACGGTCGGCGGGAACGCTGTCCGGTGGCGAGGCGCAGCGCATCCGATTGGCCACCCAGATCGGCTCGGGTCTGGCGGGCGTCCTGTACGTCCTCGACGAGCCGTCGATCGGCCTGCACCAGCGCGACAACCACCGGTTGATCCAGACGCTGAAAAAGCTGCGCGATCTGGGCAACACGCTCATCGTCGTCGAGCATGACGAGGACACGATCCGGGAAGGCGATTGGCTGGTCGACATCGGCCCGCGCGCCGGCGAGTACGGCGGCGAGATCGTCTACTCGGGTGAGCCGATGGGCATCTTCGATGCGGAGGGGTCGATCACGGGCGATTATCTGGCGGGCCGGCGGAAGATCCTCCCGCCGGAGAAGCGCCGCCCGGTCGACTTCGACCGGTTGGTCACCGTCCGCGGTGCCCGGGAGAACAACCTGAAGAACGTCGACGTCAACTTTCCGCTGGGGCTGTTGACCTGCGTGACCGGCGTGTCCGGTTCGGGCAAGTCGACGTTGGTCAACGAGATCCTGGCCAAGGTGATGTCGAACGAGCTCAACGGCGCCCGCCAGGTGCCGGGGCGCCATACCCGCGTGGAGGGCCTGGATCAGCTGGACAAGCTGGTGCAGGTCGACCAGTCGCCGATCGGCCGCACGCCGCGGTCGAATCCGGCGACGTACACGGGCGTGTTCGACAAGATCCGGAACCTGTTCGCCGATACGCAGGAGGCGAAGGTGCGCGGCTACAAGCCGGGCCGCTTCAGCTTCAACGTCAAGGGCGGCCGGTGCGAGGCGTGCAAGGGCGACGGCACGTTGAAGATCGAGATGAACTTCCTGCCCGACGTCTACGTGCCCTGCGAGGTGTGCGACGGGGCCCGGTACAACCGCGAGACCCTCGAGGTGCTGTACAAGGGAAAGACCATCGCCGAGGTCCTGGACATGCCGATTTCGGAGGCCGCGGAGTTCTTCGAGCCGATCCAGTCCATCGCCCGGTACCTGAACACCCTCGTCGACGTCGGCTTGG
>DGYMI06202__coassemble_1672_pt1 | contig 10686 bp, 11 predicted proteins | sample DGYMI06202__metabat2_high_PE_017 | metagenome-assembled genome bin DGYMI06202
AACCAGGAGACAACCGCATGGCCCCGCACCGAACCCCCTCGCCGGACCGCAAGCGCAAGCTGCGCGGGCCGATCATGGTCCGCAACAACGAGGAGCTCGACCACAACCGGTCCACGACCGACCGCCGCCTGCTCGACCCGCACCAGGACACCGACTGGCTGCACACCGACACGTGGCGCGTGCTGCGGATCCAGTCGGAGTTCGTCGACGGTTTCGGGGCATTGGCGGAGATCCCCAAGGCCATCACCGTCTTCGGGTCCGCCCGCATGCCGGAGGACCACCCGTACTACGTCCAGGGCTGCGAACTCGGCCGCGCCATCGTCGAGGCGGGCTACGCCTGCATCACCGGCGGCGGCCCCGGCCTAATGGAGGCCCCCAACCGCGGAGCCCACGACGCCGACGGCCTGTCCGTGGGGCTCGGCATCGAACTGCCGCACGAGCAGGGCATCAACGACTGGGTCGACCTCGGCCTGAACTTCCGGTACTTCTTCGTGCGCAAGACCATGTTCCTGAAGTACTCGCAGGCGTTCATCGGGCTGCCCGGCGGCTTCGGCACCCTCGACGAACTGTTCGAGGTGCTGGTCATGGTGCAGACCGGCAAGGTCACCCGCTTCCCCGTCGTGCTCATGGGCACCGAATTCTGGGGCGGGCTGATCGACTGGATCCGCGACCGCGTGCTAGCCGAGGGCATGATCTCGCCCGAGGACATGGACCTGTTCCTGGTCACCGACGACATCGACGAGGCCATCGAGTTCATCGTCGCCGCCCACGACGGCCACGAGCGCGACCGGCGCGAGGAAGCCGCGCGCCGGGCCGTCGCCCGCGCCCACCGCGACGGCGACCAGGGGCTGCTGGGCCGACGGTGAACGATTTCGACGGGGCTCCGGCGGCCGCCCGGCGCAGCGCATTCCAGCCGGCGCCGCTGCCCGCGGTGATGGCGATAGTCAACCGGACGCCCGACTCCTTCTACGACCGCGGCGCCACCGACGCCGAGGACGCCGCGCTGGCGCGCATTCACGCGGTGATCGCCGCAGGCGCGGACGTCATCGACATCGGCGGGGTCAAGGCCGGGCCGGGACCGGTCGTCGACGCCGCCGAGGAAATCGACCGCGTGGTGCCCACCATCGCCGAGGCCCGGCGCCGCCACCCCGGCGTGACCATCAGCGTCGACACGTGGCGGGCGTCGGTCGCCGACGCGGCCATCGCCGCCGGCGCCGACCTGGTCAACGACACGTGGGCCGGACATGACCCGGAGCTCGTCGAGGTCGCAGGCGCCCACCGCGTGGGCTACGTGTGCTCGCACACCGGCGGCGCCGTGCCCCGCACCAGGCCCTTCCGGGTGCATTACGACGACGTCGTCGCCGACGTCATCGCGGAAACCTCCGCGTTGGCGGAGAGGGCCGTGGCCTGCGGCGTGCCCGAGGACCGGGTGCTGGTGGATCCGACGCACGACTTCGGCAAGAACACCTTCCACGGCCTCGAGCTGCTGCGGCGGCTCGACGAGCTCGTCGGCGCAGGCTGGCCGGTGCTCATGGCGCTGTCCAACAAGGACTTCGTCGGCGAGACCGTCGGCCGCGACCTCGATGGCCGCGTACCCGCGACGCTGGCCGCCACGGCGTGGGCGGCGGCGCAGGGCGTGGCCATGTTCCGCGTGCACGAAGTCGGCGACACCGTCGACGTGTGCCGCATGATCGGCGCCATCCGCGGCGACGTGCCGCCCCTGTCCACGATCCGGGGGCTGCAGTGACCGCTGGAATGGGCGCCGAAATGGGATGGGCCCCTGCGAAGGCCGGGGCGGACGGCGGTGAGATGGGCGTCGTCAAGCGGCCGTCCGTGTCCGTGGTGCTGCCGGCCCTGAACGAGGAAGCGACCGTCGCGGCGGTGATCGAGTCGGTGCGGCCGAGCCTGGCCGCGGGGATCGTCGACGAGATCATCGTGGTGGACTCGGATTCGACGGACGCCACCGCGGAGGTCGCCGCGGCCGCCGGCGCCCGCGTGGTCAACTGGGCCGACGCCCTGCCCGGCGTGCCGACCCGCCCCGGCAAGGGAGAGGCGATGTGGCGCGGCGTCGCGGCCGCGCGCGGGGACGTCGTGGTCTTCCTCGACGCCGACCTGCGCGACCCGTCCCCGGCGTTCGTGCCGTCGCTGGTCGCGCCCCTGCTCGCCGACGAGTCCGTGCGCCTGGTCAAGGGGCACTACCGCCGGGATGCGCCGGGGGACGTGGGCGGCGGGCGCGTCACCGAACTGACCGCGCGGCCGTTGCTCGCGGCGTTCCGGCCGGATCTGGCCGTGATCCGCCAGCCGCTGTCCGGCGAGTACGCGGCGTGGCGCGGGGACCTGCTGGAGCTGCCTTTCGCGCCGCGGTACGGAGTGGAGATCGGCCTGCTCATCGACGTCGCCGACCGGTGGGGCGCCGACTCCATCCATGAGGTGGACCTCGGCGTGCGCGCGCACCGCAACCGGCCGCTGGGGCAGCTCGCGCCGATGGCCGTGGAAGTGTCGGCGACGCTGCTGCGCAAGATCGGGCTGGAGCCGGCGACGGCCGCGGACCTGCCGGACGACCGTCCACCCCTGCGCGGGGTACTCGGCGCGGCGGCCGTGGACGGAACGGAGGATTCGTGATCCAGGTGCTCGTGGTCTGCCTATATGTTCTGCTCATTCCGGTGTTTTGGGCGGTCTTCGCGGTGCTGCTGTCACGGCTGCCGGACGAGCCGGATCAACCCCCGGCGGTGCGAAAACGCGTATCATGGACGAGTAGGCGCGGCGCTGACGGAGAGCCGCCCACGCATGTTCGCGAATGAGGAGAAACCACATGGCAGCGATGAAGCCCCGCACCGGAGATGGCCCGCTGGAGGCCGTGAAGGAGGGCAAGAAGATCGTGATGCGCGTTCCCGCCGACGGTGGCGGACGCCTGGTCGTGGAGCTGACGCCGGAGGAGGCCGCCGAGCTCGGCGCCGCGCTCTCGGCGGTCGGCGCGTAACCCGCACCCGTCTTCCGCAGGCTCCGGAGGATCCGTGACCGGGGTCGCCCCGCAATCGGCCCCCGGCCGCTTCAGTCATGCCCCGTCGACGTCGAGTCGGCGGGGTTTTGCCGTGGCCGCCCCCGAGGCGCCGCGCCGCCGTCCAGCTGTCGCGGCGACCTCTGGCTCGGCCCATTGACCCGGCCCTTTGGCGGACGCCGCGGGGGTGCCCGGTAGGATTGGCCACCACTCGCCGGCGATTGCGATGGTCGTCGCCGGTCCGCCCCATTTCCGAGGAGGAACAAGGTTGCTCGCCGACATCATCGACGTGCTCGCAGACCCCATCGACGGGTCCCCGCTGCGATGCGGCGACTCCGAGTGGGCGACGCTGAAGTCCGAATCGGGCCATAGCTACGACGTCGCCCGCCAGGGTTACGTGACGCTGGCCGGCGGCGCGGGCCTGCGGTATTCGGGCGATGACGCGAAGATGATCGGCGCCCGCGAGGAGTTCCTCTCCGGCGGGCATTACGCGCCGTTCGTCGAGGCCGTGACCGGCAACGTGCAGGATGTCCTGGACGATGCGGGCGTGGCGGAGGAGGCCAATCCCGCGATTCTGGAGATCGGCGCGGGCACGGGCTACTACCTGGCGCACACGCTCGACGGCGTCGACGGCGCGCGCGGCGTGGGCATCGACGTGTCGGTGCCGGCGGCGAAGCACCTGGCCAAGTGCCATCCGCGCGTCGGTGCGGTGGTGGCCGACGCGTGGGCGCGCCTGCCCATCCGCGACAATTCCATCGACGCGATCTCGGTGATCTTCGCGCCGCGCAACGCGGAGGAGTTCGCGCGCGTGCTCAAGCCGGGCGGCCAGGTCGTGGTGCTCACCGCGGCGACGGGGCACCTGGGCGAGCTGCGCCAGCCGCTGGGCATCATCGACGTCGAGCGCGGCAAGGTCGAGCGCATGATCGCCCAGGCCGAGGGTCACCTCGTGCCGGTGGGCGAGCCGGAGCTCGTCGAGTTCCCGATGACGCTCGACCAGGGCGCCATCGCCGCGCAGATCGGCATGAGCCCGTCGGCGCGCCACATCCACCCGGATGTCCTGGCCGAGCGCATCGCCGCCCTGCCGGATCAGATGGAGGTCACCGCCCGCGCGTACGTCACGCGCCTGGGCAAGGCCGAGTAGATCTCTGCTTGACGACGGCCGCTCCCCATCCCGGGGCGGCCGTTTCGTTTCTCCCGGCCGATGCCCGCACACACTTTTTCGGCGTCGGCTCTTGCGCCCATTCGGCGAGGGGGCTACGATTGGCCTCCTGTTTTGTCGTCGAGGTGAGGAAAGACAGTGCTCAACCCGATCGTTCACCGCATTTTTCCGCGCTGACGCACGGGCGCCTTCCGAGGGCCCGTTCAGCGCGTTCCGCTGTACATCGAAGGAGCCCTCATGTCTACCTCAACCACTTCCACCCCCATCACGCCCGCCATCACGTTGGCCGACGTGTCATTCTCCTGGCCCGACGGCGCCGAAATCCTCCATCCCACCGATGCGGTAATCGGCGTCGGCCGGACCGGGCTCATCGGCGATAACGGAGCCGGCAAGTCCACGTTGATCCGGTTGATTCTGGGTGATCTCGTACCCACCGCGGGCACCATCACCTGCACCGGTGACGTGGCGTACCTTCCGCAGCAACTCATCCTCGACGCGGAGACGACTGTGGCCCAGTTGTTGGGTATCGAAGGAAAACTCGATGCCCTGACCGCCATCGAACACGGGGACGCGGCACCCGAACATTTCCAGGTGATCGGCGACGATTGGGACATCGGGCCCCGGGCGCGGGCACTCCTCGATTCCGTCGGCTTGGCGGGAATCGAATTGAGCCACACCGTCGGCACGCTCTCGGGCGGAGAGGTGGTGCTCACCGCCCTCATCGGCATCAAATTGTCGGGTGCGACCATCGCGATTCTCGACGAGCCGACGAATAACCTGGATCGTGAAGCACGGCTCCGGCTCTGGGACATCGTCGACGGTTGGAAAGGCACCCTCGTCGTCGTCAGCCATGACACCGAACTGTTGGAACGCATGGATTCCATCGCCGAACTGCGGAATCACACGATCTCCGTGTTCGGTGGTTCCTATGGCGAATACCGCGAGCACCTCGCCCGGGAGCAGGCCGCGGCCGAACAAGCGGTGCGCACCGCCGAACAAGCGCTGAACGCGGAAAAGCACCAGCGCATCGAGGCCGAGACGAAGCTCTCCCGCCGAAAGTCGTACGCGAAGACCGACTACCGCAATAAACGGCGGCCGAAGATAATCATGAATCTGCGGCGCAGCGAAGCGCAGGTCTCGGCCGGAAAACTCCGCGGCGAGCACCAGCGGGCCGTCGAAGACGCCGAGCGGGCCCTGAAAGCCCGGGAGGCCCGCGTGCGGAGGCAGGAGAGCATCCGGATCGATCTCCCCGACCCGGATGTGCCGGCCGGCCGCCGCATTCTCGAGTGGCGCGCCGCCGACGGCCCGGCCCACCTTATGTTCGGGCCGGAGCGGGTCGCGTTGATCGGCAGGAATGGAGCCGGCAAAACGCGGTTGCTGGAAACCCTGTGGCATCCCGAATCGGAGACGTATCCCCGGTTGGTGCCTCACACCAACCGGATTGGGTACCTTCCGCAGCGCCTCGATCACCTCGATGAAAGCGTGACCGTCATCGAAAGCGTGCTCCAGGCGGTACCGTCCGCGGACCCGCAGCGCGTGCGGGCGAATCTCGCCCGCTTCCTGTTCACCGGCGACGACGTCGGCAAGCGCGTCGCCGCGTTGTCCGGTGGCGAGCGATTCCGGGTAGCTCTGGCGCGGTTGCTTCTCGCGGAGCCCGCCCACCATCTGCTGGTTCTCGACGAGCCGACGAACAACCTCGACTTAAGCAGCATCGATGAAGTGGTCGGTGCCTTGGTGGCCTATCGCGGCGCCGTGGTCGTGGTGAGCCACGACTATGCGTTCCTGCGCAGGCTGGGTATCGATACGTGGCTGCATCTCGGCGATGGCGGCGCGTTGACCGTGGCTGACGAACTCGAGGAAGGGGGCCTCTGAACCGGCGCCGTCCGCCTCAGCCGTCGCGTTGCGAGGCGTGGAACGCAAGCGCCGGTTCGAGCCACTTCCGCAGCTTTTCGCCGCGAAGTGCGTCGGGATGCACGGTGATCCACCCCGGTCCCATCTCCCTGTCCGCACCCATGTACGCGGGGCCCGCGCCGGGTTCGCTCAGGAGCCGTTCATTGTCTTCCGGGTCGACGTGCAACAGCAGGTTTCCGCCGCTGCGGGCGGCGGCGACCATGCGGTCGTCCACCATGAAGGAGGTGCCGCCGAACATGCGCACCTCGCGAGGTGCAAGGTCGGCCAGTTCCTCGCGCACCCGCTGCACCAGGTCGTCGCGGGCTTCATTGCCTGCGGTCATCGGGCGTCCCCTTCAATCGTTGCGGGCATTGCCGGCATTGCGGGAGCCGCCCCGGAGTGCCGGGGACGACACCTCCCATGGGCCCGCCAGCCCGAACAGGCGGAGCGAGAAGATGGCAGCACCGTCGTCAGCGACGATTTCGACTGCCGAGTGATCCGCGAGGATGTCGACGCGGTGGCCGCCGCCCCCGATCGTGCCAGCCTTGCCGTGGCCCGCGTTGCCGTCGTCGGCGTCGCCGTGGTCGCCGAGTTCCAGGTCGCGGTGTGTCCCACTTCCGCGCCGCCGCCGGGGCAGGGTGGTGGCGCGCTCGTCGCCGAAATGGTTCGGCCACTCGGGGGAATGCCTCCGCACCATCAGGCGGTCGCCGCGCAGCTCGACGTCGAGACGGGTGCGGGGGAGTCCGCCGGTCCCGCCGGCCCCGTATTGTCCGCCGGTCCCGCCGGAATCGCGGATAGTGACGGCGCCGTCGCCGGTGAGGGCCACCCGGAAAATGTCGCCGCGGTGCCCGTCGCCCACGGTGGGCATCGCCTCCTCGCCGGGCACGATGGGGGTTTGGATGAGCCGCCCCTCATGCAGAGTCAGTTCGCGGGCGAAGGTCAGGCAGTGGAGCCAGCCGCCGGAGGCCATGGTCGGCTGGTCGTCCTCCTCGGGCATGCCCATCCATCCCAGCAGTACGTGCCGGCCCGTGCCCGCGAACGCCTGCGGTGCGTAGAACTCGAAGCCGTGGTCCAGCTCCCGGAACGGTTCGGTCACTCGGAACGTGAGGGGACCGGGGGCGCCGGCGTCGTCGGCAAGCAGGTGGCCGACCACGTACCCGCACTGGTAGCGGTTCCGGCGTTCGTCGCCGTCCTCGGCGCGGATTCCCTGCGGCGAAACGATCAGGACGTCGTACTCCACGCCGGTCGCCGCGTCCGTCATGCGCAGCAGGTTCGGGCATTCCCACATGTACCCGCCGGGGGTGGGGCCGTCGAGGACGATCTCGCGGCCCCGGTCCCATCGCCGCCGGTCGGTGGAATAGTGCAGCAGCGCGGTGCCGCGGCGGTCGTCGGTTTGCGCGCCGAGCAGCATCCGCCATTGGCCCGGGACATCCGGATCCGCGGTGACCACAGGATCCCGGTAATGGGCGGTGTAGCCCGGCGGCGGCCCGGCGACGAGCGGGTTCGCCGCGTCCTTCACGGCCGGGCGCAGGATTCCGTCGGGGCCGGGGGCGGTGGTGGCCAGGCATTGCGTCGCACCCCAGACGTGGCCCACCGGGATACCGTCGGGGAACCGCTGGGCCAACTCCGCGCCGGTCAGGGCAGCCGGCCCCGGCAGGTTTCCGGTGTAGAAAAACTCGACCGGGTCGCCGGGGCGCTGCGGGGCGACCGCTCCGCCGGAGAAGCAGCCGTCGGCGTCGTACTCCTCGCCGGGCGCCAGCATCGGCGGGTGATGGCGCCACTCGAGCAGGTCCGGCGACGTGGCGTAGCCCCAGCCCGTCCGCCGCGGCGCATGCGGGAACCCGGGGTCCCACTGGTAACACACGTGCCAGGTCCCGTCCAGGTGCACGAGCCCGTTCGGGTCGTTGAGGCGGCCCTTCGGCGGGGCCAGGTGGAACGCCGGCCGGTGCCCGTTTCCCGCCACGGGCTCAGTCCTTGACCTCGGTGGCGTGAATCTGCGCGTCCAGATCCTCGGGCGCCAGATGGGCGTGCGAGAACTCCGGCGTCAGCGGCAACCGCAGCTCAAGGTCGGTGCCGGGGCAAATCTCGATGGTGCCGGACTTCAACTTGAAGTCGAGGACGTGCCCGCCGGACGTCCGGTCGTCGTCGATGAAATGCACGTGGCAGCCGGGCACCGAAATGCCCTTCTCGTACACCGGCGTGCGGAAGCCGGCGATGACCCCGCGCACGTTCTCGAAGTCGATGGACTCGTCGGCCTCGGTGGCATCCACCATCTTCGGGTAGGGCTTGCTCTGCTTGACGACGGTCCGGGTCTTGACCCATTCGAATTCCCCGCAGATGCGCAGGGCGTACATGTAGTTCGCGCTCGGCACGACGGAGTCGATGTACGGGGTGATGTCCGCGCGGACGGTGTTCTCCGGGGCGCGGCGGACGATGTGCGGCACGAAGTTGGTGGCCACGGCGAAGGGGGTCTTCTGCGTCATCGTCGCGCGGGTCGCGGTGCCGTCGCCGCGGAGCTGCCAGCACACGCCGTCGAGGATCACCATCTCCCCGTCGAGCCCGTTGAAGGTGCCGATGCCGAAGTTGCCCTTGCCCAGCAGCTCGCCGATGGTCAGCTCGCCGTCGTAGATGCCGTCGAGGAGCGCGGTCATCAGCGACGCCTGGAAGAAGGTGTGGCGGTTGATGGGGAGGTCGGCCTGGAGGGCCTCCGGATGGATGTCCGGGTGGATGTCCGGGTTGGCGCCCGTGGAGTTGGCGCCCGGGTTGGTGCCCGTGGAATTGGTGTTCGCGTCGGTGTTTGCGTCGGTGTTCACGTACGCCAGGCTAGCCGCGGCGGCGGGGCGGGGCGCCCAGGGCGGCGTCGGCAAGCTTCCGCAGCGGCGCCAAGCGCGAGCGGTTGGCGGCGACCAGGCGGTACGCGATGGAGGCGGGGGCGGCGACCAGGGGATTGAGGAGGACGACCCCGACGCCACGCCACACCCGCGACGCGGCATGGTCGCGCAAGGCGTAACCGATGGCTACCGAGCCACGTGCGAGGAACACGGGGCCGACCGGCCGTGGCTCGAAGTACAGGGCGTGGCGTTGGATGAGCGCGGGGTCGATGCCCAAGTCCGCGAAATCGACGTCATGCGAGGAGACGACGGAGAGGGGCCGGCTGCCGTGGTGGTCGGGCCGGTCGGTCAGGTGGGCGAGCCAATCGGCCGACCATGCGCAGAACCCGCAGTCACCGTCGAAAACGAAGGTGGCCGCGGGGCCGGTGGATTGAACGTCGGTTGTCGCGTCGGTCATGTGCTCCACAGTGGCGCATCGGGGCGGGGAGCCCGCAAGGGGCGCCGCCCCGCCGCTACATCAGCGACTTGTAGACGTCGACCGTCTGCTTCGCGATGGACTCCCAGCTGAACACGTCGATGGCGCGCTGCTTGCCGGCCTCGCCGATCTTCTTCGCGGCGTCGCGGTCGGCGACCATTTTGTTGACCGCCGCGGCGATGTCGGCCTCGAAGCCCGACGGATCGGACTCGTCGTAGTGGACCAGGGCGCCGGTCTCGCCGTCGACGACGACCTCCGGGATGCCGCCCACGTCCGAGGCGACCACCGCGGTGCCGCAGGCCATGGCCTCGAGGTTGACGATGCCCAGGGGCTCGTAGATCGACGGGCAGACGAAGGAATCGGCCGCGGTGAGGATCTCCTGGATCTTCTCCTTCGGCAGCATGTCCTTCACCCAGAACACGCCGTCGCGTTCGGCCTGCAGGTCGGTGACCAGCTGCTCCGTCTCCGCGGCGATCTCCGGGGTGTCCGGCGCGCCGGCGCACAGCACCAGCTGCACGCCGTCGTCGAACTGGGACGCGGCCTTGATCAGGTGGCCCACGCCCTTCTGGCGGGTGATGCGGCCGACGAAGGCGACCATCGGGCGCGACGGATCGACGCCGAGCTCGTCGAGCACCGACCAGCCGTTGGCCTCCTTGGACTCCTCCCACGTCGGGCGCGGGTACCAGAGGCCCGGGTCGATGCCGTTGAGCACCACGTGGACGCGGTCCGGCTCGATGCGCGGGTACGCCTCGAGGATCGCATCCTTCATCCGCGCCGACACCGCGATGACGCCGTCGGCGTACTCCATGGTGTTCTTCTCCGACCACGACGACACGTCGTAGCCGCCGCCGAGCTGCTCGCGCTTCCACGGGCGGTGCGGCTCCAGCGAATGAGCCGTGGCCACGTGCGGGATGCCCTTGAGCTTGCCGGTCAGGTGGCCGCCGAGGCCCGCGTACCAGGTGTGGGAATGGACGACCTGGATGTCGGTGGCCGCGGCGGCGTCGGCCATCCGCAGGCCCGTCGACAGCGTCTTGATCGCCGGGTTCGCGTCGGCGAGTTCGGGGTCGACGCCGTGGACGTGGCACCCTTCCTCGTCGCGCGGGGCGCCCATGCAGTGAACGTCGACGTCGACGCCGTCGAGCTCGCGCATGAAACGGGTCAGTTCCGTGACGTGCACGCCGGCGCCGCCGTAGATTTCCGGGGGATACTCTCGGGTCATCATCGCAACTCGCATGGCAACCAGCGTATCCGCATTCCGGGGGCTTGGCCGGGGCCGCGCACGCGGGTGGGGTGCCGCGGGGGCGGCGCGTGGGGACGGTGTGTGGGCGGTGCG